>Ga0099364_10005692_pt1 | contig 18423 bp, 15 predicted proteins | sample TergutTh196P3_FD_73070 | JGI IMG/M metagenome (GOLD analysis project Ga0099364, IMG submission 73070) | Microcerotermes parvus P3 segment gut microbial communities from Pointe-Noire, Republic of the Congo - Th196 P3 | ecosystem: Host-associated > Arthropoda: Insects > Digestive system > Gut ...
AATAACTCAAGAAATTCACCATTGGGTGAATAATTATTTTAGGAGGAAAGAATTAGAACAAGAAAAGTTATCGCAATTGCTCTGGCGCTGTTTCTTGCAGTTGCTATGACAGTGGCAGCCGGAGGCGGAGGCCAGCAAAGTTCCACCACCGCTGATGGAGTAACAACAATTACCGTATGGTCAAATGACTCCCACAACAAGGGTGAATTTGACGGGTTAATTTCAGCGTTCAATAGCGGCATCGGCGCACAGAGGGGTATCAGAATTGAATACACAGTATACGGCGCGGATTGGCAGACAGCTATAAACACTGCACTCGAAACAGATCGGGCTCCCGATATGTTTAAACCGCCTTCAAATGCTCAGGTTTTCCAGTCGCAGGGAAAATTCCTTCCCTGGACGGAAATCCCTGGAATACAGGATATTTTGGAAAAGCAGGCTCCATATCACAGAAACATGACATCAATATTTGGCGGAGTGCCTTATAGCGTAGTCGTCAATGGTAATGTTCCAGGTTTCCATTACAACAAAGCGCTCCTCGCACGCGCCGGATATTCTGCTCCGCCAAGAACATGGGCGGAATTGGAAGAGCAAGCTATCGCGATCAGCCGTCTTGAACCCGGAAGGATTTTTGGCTATGGTATTCCTTTAATGTGGAGTCCGGACTTTACTCACTGGGTTACCGAATATATGGCTACCCCTTCTGTTGGTCATATGTATTACAACTTTACCACCGGAAGATATAACTATGCCGCCTTTACAGAATACTTTGAAATGCTTGCACGGATTAGGGAAGGCGGAGCTATGTTCCCCGGAATGGAATCTCTTACTGACGATCAACTTCGTGCGCAGTTTGCAGCAGGAAATGTGGGCTTTATTATTGGAGCAAGTTGGAATGTTTCCGTATTGTACGATCAGTTCCCCTTTAACCCCTCTGACGGCTGGGATTTTGCCTCATTCCCGGTTCAGGACCTTAACAATTCTTATGCTCTTCCTACCTCAGGGAGCGCTTCCTATTATGTTAACTCACAGGTTAGGAACGACAGAGATAAATTGAGCAAGATTGGAGAAGTTATCAAGCTCTTTGTAGGTGATGATACTCAGGTACTCATGATGACTAACAATCATTATATTTCCCTCAGAGCTGATATTGCCGCACGAATTACTACAGTCAGACGTCCGCAGTTTAATTCTGTGACTCAGGTTTCTCCCCGCACAGTTCCCATGCCCGCCAATCCTCATGCTTTAATTTCATTGGAAGGACCGGACAGGGTTGCCGTAATTGGACAGATTCTTACAGGGCAGATTCCGAGATCCGGTATTCGCGCCGCTTTGACCGATCTTGATGTTCGTTCCAATGCCGCTTTAGACAGGGCTATTCAACGCGGTGAAGTAGTAAGAGAAGATTTTATCGATCCTACGTTTGAACAAAGGTTAAGGGCAAGATAAACGAGCAGAAGTTTTCTGTGAATTATAGCTGTTTACAAGATAATCAATTATGTGAACGGACTAGGTGATTCAAGATGGGGCTGTTCAAAAAGTGAGCAGCCTCATTTTTTTAGTGTTTGGACTTGTTAGACAACCCAGTTGGTTGTCTAACAAGTCTTGCAAAATACTGAGTATTTTGCTTTTGTTAAAAAGAGATGTGGCATAATTTTATTCGGAGGTTTTTAATGTTAATAAAAAAGAGAAGGGTTGACCTTGTGGGGAGTCATACGCAGGAATTTTTAATGCTGCTTCCTTTTTTTGTTGGTTTTTTAACTTTTACCATTTATCCTATTTTATGGGCGCTTCGCTGGGTTCTCTACGATTACTCCGGTTTTGGAAATCCTTATTTTGTGGGACTGGATAATTTTGCACGCGCTTTTTTCCGTGACAGAGAATTTTGGCGATCAATGTCCAATACTTTTTACCTTGCTTTTATGAAACTTATTATTGAAATCCCGCTGGCTCTTACCATTGCATTCTTTGTTAATAACAAGGTTAAAGGTAGTTCGATATTCCGTATCATATATTTTCTTCCCACTGTTTTCAGTATAGCTATTATGGGTCTTGTTTTTACTATACTTTTCAGCGCATATAACGGTATTGTAAATTCTGTGCTTGTAAGAATCGGCATATTGGAACAGAATTTTAATTTTTTTGGCACTCGATGGTCGGCTATAAATATGATTCTTCTGGTTTCTACATGGGCTACTTTTGGAATTAACATGATCTATTTTCTTATGGGATTACAGAATGTCCCAAATGAGTTATACGAGTGCGCCACGCTTGACGGCGCTTCAGGACCAAGGCAATTTTTCTCCATCACCTTACCGCTTTTGGCTCCTGTTATGCAGATGATTATAATGCTTAGTGTACTTGGAACAATGAGAATCAACGATGTTGTATTGGTAATGACAAATGGGCAACCCGGCGGAACTACCGAAGTTGCAATGACTCACATTCTCAAGCTCTTCTTTAGCATTGGTTCCTATGGTTCGCGGCGGCAGTTTGGTTATGGATCTGCCCTTGCGATAATAATGGGTGTGATTTTGGCAATAATGACCTTAATCTACCTTAAAATGTCAAAACGCATGAAGAGCGCTTATTAGGAGGCACCATGAAGACCAGTTTAGGAGTTAAAGCAGCATATACAGTCGTTTATGTTTTTCTTTTTATAATGGTTTTTATTTCCATCTTTCCTGTTTTTTACACCTTTGTATCTTCTTTCAAGACCAATATGGAAATAATGCTCGGAGGTTTGAAAATTCTTCCAAACGAATGGATGTTTTCAAATTATGTGCGGGCATGGAATTTAGCAAATTTTTCCAGTTATACATGGAACAGTTTATACATGTGTTTTTTTATAGTAATGGGATCTATCTTCGCAGCAACTATACAGGGTTATGTATTTTCCCGCGGAACAAGCAAATTCACCAAATTTGTATATGGTATGGTAATGGCGTCTCTTTTTATATCTGTCGGCAGTTTAAGTTTGTTTCCCCAGCTTCGTGTTGCTCAATTTCTTGGAGTTGACCGAAGCCTCTGGGGCGTTATTCTTATATATGTACTGGGCATGAATGTCGCACAGGTTTTTCTTTCTACAAGTTTTTTTAATCAAATACCCAAGGAGATTGACGAAGCGTCAAGAATAGACGGGTGTAATTTTATCCGTACTTACTGGTCAATTCTGTTGCCGCTGACAAAGCCGCTTATTGCAACAATCGGTCTTATCTCATTCAGGTCATCATGGAGTGAATATCTTATGCCTTATGTATTTACTTTGGGTGATCAAAGCAAATGGCCGCTGGTTGTTGGAGTTGTGTCTCTCAGATCCATGGGCGGAGAATCTGCCGCTTCATGGGATTTAATGCTTGCGGGGATCAGTCTTTCAATCATTCCTATGATGATTGTCTATCTTTGTTTAAACCGTTTCTTTATTACGGGGCTTACGGAAGGATCAATAAAAGGTTAAAAGATTTAATATATTCTTCGCGCAAAGGCAGCGACACTAAGGACTCTGAAAATATACAAGTATTTTTTGGTATTTTCTTCCTAACTCCTACTTTAAACCTTTTTGTCGCTGCCTTTGCGCGAAGAAAGTTTAGTGTTTTGCCTTTGCTGTTTCTTTCTGCAGACATTCTCTGCACAGGGCAATAAAACTTTCTGCGCTTCCGCCTATATCAACCTGAGACGTACTGGTGTCGTGCATTTTATATGAAAAAGATGCTTCATAGCATCCGCACCTTGAACACACTGCTTTAAGGAAAATAATTTCGTCAACTAAAGGGATCATTTCCTGAGTGGATTTCCATTCCTCCTGATGCCTGTCGCCGTTAAGCGAGGAAATAAAAACCCTTTTTCCTTTATTTGCCCATTCCAAAGTAAAACGTAAGCTGTTAAAAAATTGCCCTTCATCCACGCAAATTACATCGTATTTTTCTGCAGGAACATCCTTTAAATCTTCTACATTGAAATTATCAAAATCCCTAAATTCCCATTTTGAATGAGTAAAGAATTCTCTTGTGTCGGTTTTTGGTCGTACAATACAGCAGGGAACTTTTGCAATTGTAGCTTTATCAATTTCGCTCAATAATATTGAACTTTTCCCCGAAAACATCGGACCAAGTAATAAAGTAATTTTGCCTATTTTCATTTTTTTAGTTTATCATACAAAAAATATTTTGTCATCATTACGGACTGCTTGAATTTTCTTTGGCAATTTGTTATTGTTTTTTTATAGGGAAAAGATATGAAAAAATCTGATGTTTATTTTACTGATATGCGTGTACGCATCGGCGAGAGTTTGCTTATAAAACTTGACAGGTTAATCGAAAAAGCCGGAATTGGGCAAATTGATTTTAGCAATAAATTTACTGCTATTAAAATTCATTTTGGCGAGCCGGGGAACCTTTCATTTCTGCGCCCCAATTTTGCAAAAACTGTTGCAGATAAGATTAAATCTTTAGGCGGTCTTCCTTTTCTGACCGACTGCAACACTTTGTATGTGGGAAGGCGAAGCCAAGGGCTGGTTCATCTTGATGCCGCAAATGAGAACGGATATTTTCCAATGTCCACAGGCTGCCAGAATATCATTGCCGACGGCATCCGCGGTATGGATGATGTTGATGTGCCGGTTAAAGGCGGCGAGTACTGTAAATTTGCCCATATCGGGCGGGCGATTATGGACGCGGATATTGTAATTTCCTTGAATCATTTTAAGGGGCACGAAGGCTCGGGCTTTGGCGGAGCGATTAAAAATGTCGGAATGGGGTCGGGCAGCCGTGCGGGAAAAATGGATATGCACAATGACGGTAAGCCTCAGGTTAATAAAAAAAACTGCAACGGATGTAAAATCTGCGCTCGTTTTTGCGCTCATGACGCAATCGTTTTTAACGACGGCAAAGCCTTAATAGATCACGGTAAATGCGCAGGCTGCGGGCGCTGTATCGGCGCATGTGCAAAGAACGCAATTTCCAATCAATTTTACGGAAGCAATAATGCGTTATGCGCAAAAATCGCCGAATATGCAAAAGCCGTACTTGACGGGCGGCCTCATTTTCACATCAATATAGTAAACCAGGTTTCGCCTTACTGCGACTGCCACGGAGAAAACGATGCAGCCGTCGTCCCGGACATTGGCATCTTTGCCGGGTTTGATCCTGTAGCTCTTGATAAAGCATGTATTGACGCAGTAAACGCCGCTCCTGGCATCATGACAAGCATTCTTGCCGACCGCAAGAGGTCGCATAAAGATGAAAGCGGCAACTCGGATCACATGACGGACATTCACCCGTCAACCGACTGGCGTTTTCAAATTGCCCACGCGGAAAAAATCGGGCTTGGAAAGAGTCAGTATAAATTAGTTACTGTAAAGTAATTTTCTTTTAACAAAGCTTTCACTTTACGCCAAGCAGTTCCAGATGCCTGCCGATGTGCTTTACAAGTGCGTTGCGGTATTCTGCTTCATTTTGTTGCCAGAGTTTATACAGACGATCCCTGTAGGTGAATGAGCCGTCTCCATTTTTTTTGCTGAGTATTAGACCGTAGGTAATGTGAATTACCTGACGTAGATCGTTGTTGTCAAACAGCTTTGGAAGATCTTCGTCTTTTATTGCAGAAAGATCCGGAATCTTTGAAAGGTCTGTAGTTACATGATAATATTTTTTTGCCTCTTCAAATGCCAGAAGTGCATAATCATGAACCTCACGGTAAAGGGACGGATCGGCAACTGCTGTTACGCGCATTGCTTCCAGCCAGTTGGTGCCTGCGGTTTTTACATGAAAGTTTCCTTTTGTTTCGCGCCCAATGGACGGGAATACACTGAATTTGTCGGAGCCGGAGTGGATGCTTAATTTATACCCAAAATGCCTTGCTATTGCCGCGTGGATTTTTATTTCTTTTTCAAATTGTGCAATGTCCCCAATATAGTCTATTCCCTTTTGAAATTCTCCGCAGAAACGAGGCGCAATTGTTGCAAACGATACCTCCTTATCCAAAAGTTCGCTGGCAACAAAAAAATGCTGCAACGGTGTTGTAACGGAAACTGTCTCATCAATCGAAATTTCCAAATCCGCATTGTACTTTCCGCCGGCAAAAAATTTTCTGTATATTTCTGCGGCAAAAACAATCGCCTCTCCGTAAATTGCGGCACATTGTTTAAGTTCTTCTTCCGAAAAGGTCAGCGTGTTTCCTTCTACATCAAAATTCTTATTCAGATATTTGTCTGAATAATTTTTGGAAAGAGCGGGAGCATTATCGGCTGTTACATCGTTTTTAATGTGTTCGGAGCAATCCAGTGTTATCATTGTAAAACCAAGCGAAAGCGCATTCTCCACATCTTCAGCGGTTTTTAAGTGATCCCCGTCGGCGCCAAAGCCTTTTTTATATCCTTCACGGAACACTGCGAATGTAACGCTGTCAAGGACATCCTTATATGTACGATTTGTAAGGTTAAGCTCACGAGTGGATTGCTGTGCAAAGACCGGAAATACTTCATTTTTATTGAAAAGATCGATATGCCCGGGCGTTGCAATTCCAAGCCTGTCTCCAAGCCCAAAACTTACAGGTTTTTTAAGACCGCAGACAGGAGCCGTAAATGGAAAGAGTTTGCGTAAAACACAGGCGTTTTCATGGGTAAGCGGGGCGCGGAATTTTCCTCCTCCCATATCCTCTCCCGTAAATCCAAGCTCTGCGCCTGGGGTACTTCCCGAACTTGCGATAACTAAAAATATGTTATCGCCGTCTTTTGCCATAAAAACTTCGGCAGAGTCAATTTTGTTTATTGATTTTTCAAAAATCTCAAATCCTGAATATTGCATAATATTTAATATCATTCATTGCAAATTTTTGCAATAGGGTTATAATGGTACACATAATAAAACATGGGTGTCTTGCACAGTGCTGCACCAGAGGATGTATCATGGATTCAAAACAAATAAAGATTTGTTATATTGGCGGCGGCTCGCGTAATTGGGCCTGGGTTTTCATGCAGGATCTTGCCATGGAAAAGGAAATTTACGGAACAATCGAGTTGTACGATATAAAACACGATGACGCTGTTACAAATGAGATTATCGGTAACAGGCTGATGGAAAAGTACAATCCCGGAAGGTGGAAATTTCGTGCAAATCCATCACTGCCTGATGCTCTTACAGGAAGCGATTTTGTTTTTATTTCCATACTTCCCGGTGATTTTGAAGAAATGGCTGTCGATGTTCATGCACCGGAAAAGTTCGGTATTTATCAATCTGTAGGAGATACTGCGGGAGCAGGCGGGCTTATACGCGCCCTGCGGACAATTCCCCAGTTCCGCCATATAGCCCGCGAAGTGCAAAAATATGCGCCTGAGGCCTGGGTTGTCAATTACACCAATCCGATGACAATTTGCACAAAAACCCTGTACAAAGAATTTCCCGCGATAAAGGCGTTTGGTTGCTGCCATGAAGTTTTTAATACGCAGAAATTACTTGCAACAGTGCTTGAAGAAGCAGGTCTTGCCCCGGCGGGAAGCATAAAGCGCGAAGAAATAAATGTAAATGTTTTAGGTATAAACCACTTTACATGGCTTGATAAAGCTGCATGGAAGGATGCGGATATTTTTTCTTACTATAAAAAATTTGCGGATAAATATGCAGGCACGGGTTATAAAAAAATAAATTTTGGTCATGTTAATGCTGCCGCCAACACAGATGCGGAAGCGGCGGAACGCCTTAAATTGTTTGGATCTTCTGACAGGGTCAAGATGGATTTATTCCTGCGTTACGGACTGATTGCCGCAGCAGGCGATCGTCATCTTGCGGAATTCTGCCCGAGCTCCTGGTATTTAAAATCTCCCGAATTGGTGGAGGATTGGGGTTTTGCACTTACTCCTGTTTCATGGCGAATAAAGGACCGCGAAAAATTAAAACAAAAAGCAAAAGATTATCGTGAGGACAGGGAAGAAATGATTCCTGTTGAATCCGGTGAGGAGGGTATAAAAATTATCAAGGCTTTGTCCGGAGTTGGCAATATTGTTACAAATGTTAATTTTCCAAACATGGGGCAAATGCCGGATCTTCCTGCAGGAGCTGTTGTTGAAACAAATGCCGTTTTTGGCCGTGACATGATAAAACCTGTTTTAAATAATGAAATGCCTGCCGAACTTCGTGAGCTTGTAATGCATCATGTGCTTGCTCAGGAAGGAATTGTCGAAGCAGTGTTTGAAGATAATATGGAAAAAGCCTTTAGGGTATTTTCACAAGACCTTGCAATACAGCACATCGGACTTGAAAATGCAAGATCTCTTTTTAACGAAATGTGCGCAAAGACAATGGTAAAATCATGATAAACCGCAGACAAATAATAGAACGCCACAATCCCACTTACAAAAAATTAAACAAAGATGCGCCGTTATCGGTAGGAAATGGAAGATTTTGTTTTACTGCCGACTTTACAGGCTTGCAGACTTTTTTTGACGAATATGCCGCGGCGGATGATGCCTTCCCTCTTTGCACTATGGCTGACTGGGGCTGGCACAGCTACACGCCTCAGGAAGATGAATCAAAATTGCGCCTAACGCCTTTTGATACCTATGGCAGATCTGTAAATTATGCGGCAGACAACACCGGTCAGGAAGAATTGTTTAAAAATATCAGGGTTAACGCCCACAAATTTCACCTTGGGAAAATAAGTTTTGAATATTTAGATGACAACCTGCCGATGACAGAATGTGAGCCTGTATGCCAAATTTTAAATCTTTGGGAAGGAATTTTATCTTCTGTTTTTAAAATAAATAATGAAATTGTCAGCACAGAAATTTTTGTCCACCCAAAAGAAGATACCCTGTATATCCGGGCTGCGTCATCCATGTTAAAACCGGGAAACCTGCGTATAACAGTAACATTTCCTTATGGCAGCCACAGAAAAGATGCCGCAAATTTTTTAAAGCAGGATCTTCATACAACAAAATCTTGCGAACAGCATGAGAATAGTGTGTGTGTAGAAAGAAATCTTGACACCACAACATACAAAGTTGTAATTGAAGGAAAAAGTTTTATCTCCTCCGTAGATGAACAAAATCATAAAATAAAAATAATCCCTCAGGATGAAGATATAAAACTAAGCATTAACTTTAACGCAGAAAAAATAAATCCATCTGCAAACTACGAAGATGCCTTGGCACAGTGTAAACAATTTTGGGAAAATTACTGGAATAGCGGCGCTGTAATAGATTTTTCCGGATCTACCGATGCCCGTGCCATGGAATTGGAACGAAGAACCGTGTTGTCTCATTATCTGATCGCAATTCAAAGCAGGGGAAAATATCCCCCTGCGGAAACCGGATTAACTTGTAACAGTTGGTACGGTAAGTTTCATCTGGAAATGCACTACTGGCATCATGCGCAGTTTGCACTTTGGGGCAGGGTAGAGGAACTGAAAAATTCACTTGAATACTACAAGGAAATCCTGCCTGTCGCAAAGGAAATAGCAAAATCTCAAGGGTATTCAGGCGCACGATGGCCAAAAATGTGCGATCCATCAGGGAAAAATACTCCTTCGTCCGTCGCAGTATTGTTAATTTGGCAGCAGCCCCATCCCATCATGATGGCGGAACTGATATGGCGGACGAAGCACGACGAAGTTATCCTGCGTGAATACCGGGAAATAATTATAGAAACCGCAGAATTTATAAAAAGTTTTATTCACAAAGACGACGATAAATATGTGGTAGGTCCTCCGTACATACCCGCGCAGGAACGCCACGATCCAAAAATTGTGTTAAACGCCCCTTATGAACTTGAATATTTCCGCTGGGGTTTACGCAAGGCGGACGAATGGCTTGCAAGGCTTGGAGAACCGGCGCGATATGCGCAAGTTGCAGAAAATTTGACTTTTCCCGCTGTTAAGGACGGTGTATACCTTGCCCATGAAAACTGCCCCGATACGTTCAGCAAGCTGCCGTTTTATACGGATCACCCTTCAATGCTTGCAATGTTCGGTATTTTAGACAGTGACAGGATTGATACAAGCATTATGTCCGCAACACTGGATAAAGTGCTTGAAGTCTGGGACAAAAAAACCTTCTATGGCTGGGATTTCCCGATGATGGCAATGACGGCATGCCGTCTTGACCGCTATAAAGATGCAGTAGATTTACTTTTAATGGAAAGTCCGAAAAATACCTGGATGGAAAATGGCCACAACAGAATGACCGGTGATGACGCACTTCCGCTTTACCTTCCCGGTAATGGAGGCTTCCTTATTGCAATGGCAATGATGGCGGCAGGTTACGGAGATGTAAAAGGGTCATCTTTTCCGGCAGGTTTTAACATCAATTCAGAAGGAATTTTTCCATACATCTAATTAACAGCATAATTGTATGATGTAAGCCGTCAGCCGTTTTGAAGCGCTATAAGATTGTTGTACCTGTAAATTCTCTGCCGTTTAGAATATTTTCAAGGTTTTCCAGATTTCTTCCGCCCGCGCAAATCACTTTAAGGCTGATTTTTTCCGCATGGCGGCTCGCTATAGGATCGAACGGAACATTTTTACCGGGAACCCATTCATCGCCGACCATTGCGCGAAAATCCGCCCAGCTTATTGTGTCGATTGGGCTTGCGTTTGGATCGACTTTTGGATCGGCAGTAAAAACTTTATCTATATTGGAAAGATTCAGCACCATGTCCGCGCCGAATTTTTCAGCTAACAGAACGGCATCAAAATCTGTCGAAAAGCCCGGCTTCCATCCCGCGGCAACAAGAACATTGCCTGTTAGCTGCTGCGCTTCATGCGGATTTGTAACAACTTCCTGGCCGCACCAATCGCTCATAAGCGCTCTTATTAGTTGAGCGTTTAAGCGGGTTGCCATTATTCCAACCCAGTCAGCTTCATCATCTTTAAATTTAATGGAAGTGCCGCCAAAACTTGCGGCAATTTCCCTGTATGCACTCTGATAACGTCTTGCAGGAGCGCCGCCGCCGACAACAAAAATAAATTGTCTTGTGGAATCCGCCTCAATAAATGATTTAATAAGGCTTACAAATTTTTTTAAAAATTCAATGTCAACACCGTCCGGGGCGACAATTGATCCGCCCAAAGAAATAACAGTTACCATCAATAAACTCCTCTTATAGTTATATCGCCCCAAAGGCTTGTGTACGATTCCAATCCGCCGACTGCTTCTTCCCAGATATTCTGCAGTGAATACGACTGTGTATGAAAAACAGGCCTTCCCCATCTGTCCATCTGCGAAAAAACCTGTTCACCTCTGGAAAAAGCAATACGCATGTTGTCAAGATTACCAAAATAATAGTTGGCAAAATCCATATCGGCTTCTATATTGTCCATTGGCTGCGGTAATATGTTTACTGCATCAACAACAGTTATTACACCTGCTCCCATTGCAGGATCAACAGGAACCCAGCCAAAATCATCAATCCAGAATTCCGCCCAATAATGACGCAATGTATTTCCGTTACGGTCAATTAAAACCCCCGCAATTGGAACACAAGGTATTGATGCCGCGCGCGCCATCGCAGTGAATAAAAGCGCTGCTGCGTAAGGGTCGGCTTCGCGTTCTTCAAGCGCGGCAATAATATCAACAGATGATGAAAATGATTCAGTAATATTCATATTATTCAGAATCCAGTCATATATTGCTCTTGCTTTTATGTACGGATTTTGTTCCCTGCCCACAATTAAATTAACTGTTGTTGTAACAAGCTGGTCATCGCCCGGAATCAATCCGGTAGACTGAGTGTATGTTTTACCAAGCGAAGTTGATTCCTGTGTTATAGAAAGGGGTCTTAGAGCTGTTTCAACGGCATATACATCCACCCGGTAGGAAAGGTCTATAGATTGATTTTCGTTTGTGTCAAGATTATCCAGTTTATAAATGCCTACACCTCGGTAATTTTCAACGAAGGGCTGACCATTACGCGAAATAAGACTTACATCTCTCTGCGAAGGGGAAACAACTGGTCTTGGTATCCAAAGATAAAGGCTGTTTGGTCTTGTCGCTTCCAGTACCCTGATATCAACTGTATAAGAAACTATATAACTTCTTTTATCTCTAAAGGTTTTTATGCCCGGTTTTCCGCTTACATCAAAAAACACAGATCGCGATCTTCCGTGAATGGTTCTGACTTCTATGTTGCCGCTGACAGCTCCATCCGGCAGACGGACACGAATCTCGCGGGTACTCCAAAATTCATAGCCAAGTTCAATTTCTGAAACTTCGATATATTCAGGTTCTCTTACGGCATAGGGATTAAATGTTCCTGAATCGTAATCCCACGAAAAATATACGCCCGCATTTTCACGCGATACGCCGAAGTTGTTTCCTGTAATTGTTATTAATGTTCCCGGCGCCCCCGTCTGCGGAGTTACGGAAGTAATCCTCGGCTGTAATCCCAATTCTTCGCCTTCAACAGGTCTTGGCACAGTCGCAGAATTGGAAAATAAAACACCATTGCTTTTTTTTCCATTTACATACACATAAACAAGCCCGGATTCTCCAAGTTCCGGAATCCGCAGCACGATCATATCATCCTGCCAAGAATGATATGATGAACTCGTTGGCGCGACACCTGCAATTGTAATGTATGATTCTTCGCGCGCTTCGCCAAAATTGCTTCCGATAAGGGTTATTAGTTCCCCCATTCTTCCGATCTTTGGATCGATAGAAGAAATTACCGGAGTTTTTGCACTGCACGAAAAAAATAAAATTATGGCTGCCAATAATGCAGCTTTTAAAAGATTATCTGTCATTTCCTGTTTCGGCGACAGTATCTGCGCCATCTTCAATATATTGATTTACGGTTATTATAATTTCTATTGAAGATGAATTCAACTGCTGGCCAAGGGGCAAGAAATATACAGGTTCGTCAAACTCAATGGAAATCGTCTGAAGAGAAGTATAATAGTTAAAGCCTCTTTCCGGATCGTTTACCCATAACTGCACCACCGCAACCAGTACATTTGCGTTTGGGTGTAAAAACGGAGTAAACTGAACCGCTACAATCAGGTTGGCTCCGACAAGCTGAATCCCCACTGAATTGCCGGGTATAGTCAGCTTTTGATGCTTTTCATTCCATACAACTGTACTGTTTTCTTCCAGAACCCTTGCGTCAATATCCAAAACCAGCGCACGTCTTGTTAAATCCGGCGCTGTTGCGGGAGCTCCTCCGCGATCCTGCGCATTCAGAATGCCTGTATTCAGGATATTTGCCGTAAAAACACAAAAAACACCGACAAGATAAAAACAACGATTCATTCTATAATCATCTCCATGATTAAGTTATCTCCCTGTGGTATAATCGGCAGCTCTCAATATTTCGGGCTCGCCTATTCTTGAAAAACTCTTGCTTTCCGGTAATTGCAAAATGATAATATTGCTGCCTTCGGCCGCAAGATACTGAAGTACGCTGTTCATGTCGGATACGGGAATATTTGGAATATCTTCCTCTGCTGCAAGGAAAAAGTTTGTTGCGGCAGGCTCCGGCTGATAATTCGCAATTGCCGTGTTTCCGCCGCCCCGTACAATAAACAATGTAAGCAGCACAACTACAACAGCCGCCGCCGCTGCCGCCGGCAAAGGAATGGAAAATCTGCGCTGCCATATGGCAGAAGGATTTGGTCTAAAGCGCCGTGCCGGAACTAAATTCTTCCAAACCCTGTCGGCCGCTGCTTCAATTAATTCCTGATCTGTATCTTGTTTTAAATATTGTGAAAGGCGTTTTAGATTATTAAGTTTTGCCTTACATTCGGGGCAGTTCTCGAAATGGACTTCAATCTTTTCCTTCCATGGAGACGGAAGTTCCTTATCCAGATAAACAGAAATAATTTGTGAATCAGGACACATTTACACCACCTTCTTGCACAGACCCGACACATCGGGCAACTCTGATTTTCCGAGCTGTTCAATTTGTCCCAGTAATACTGCTAATCGCTCGCGGGCTCTAAATACCCGTACTTTTACATTTCCTTCGCTAATTCCCAATACTTTTCCAATTTCCTTATAATTCATCTCTGTATACTCTTTTAAAATCAGTACCATACGCAAATTTTCAGGCAGCATTTTAAGGGCTTTTTGAACTTCCTCGCTTGTTTCTTTTTTAACAAGCAAACCCTCTCCTGTTTCTTCCTGCCTGTAGTCTTCCCGGAAGGCGCGTTGATACGCTTTGCGTTCCCTGTCCTTCCGTTTCGCATAATTTAACGATGCGTTTTTAACTACGCGAATTAACCAGTACTTTGCCTCCTCTGCATTTGGGAAAACCATGTTTTTTTCGTATAAACGAAAAAAACTTTCCTGACAAAGGTCTTCCGCCGCTTCGCTTGAATTAGTAACCCTGTAGGCTACCCTGAAAATAACCGGAAAAACCGAATCATAAAGACGTTTAAAATCGCGGTTAAATTCAACCGGGTTTATCTCCCGCCCGGCTGAACCGCCCTCTGCGGTTTTTTCGTCATCTTTCAATTCTTCCTCTATAATTTTAAACAAGCTTTTTCCTCATTTGTTACAGTGTAATCTGCTGTGTTTTTTACTGATGCTTCCATGTGGTGCCATTTGGCCTATCTTCAAGAATTATACCCTTGTTTTTTAGGCTTTGTCTTATGTCATCAGCCGTCTTAAAATCTTTTGCTTTTTTAGCCTCGGCACGCCGGGCAATAAGTGTCTCGATTTCCTGTACAAAGCCCTCATCTTCGCTTTTAGTAATATTGCAGGCATCTTTCAGACCCAAACCAAGAACCTTATCCATATCAAAAATAGCCGCAAGCGTTTCATCGCCGGAAGTTTCCTTCAAAAGCCCCCAAAGCGCCGCAAGAGCCCGGGGAGTGTTCAGATCATCCTCAATAGCCTTGTCAAAAGCTTCTATATAGCTGTCAACCTTTAACTTCTCCTGCACCGATGCGTCTTCTTTTTTTTCCGCAATAGCCCTAACTTTATCCACCAGCGATTTACGGGCATTTTTTGCGCCATTGAGGCTTTCATACGAAAATTGAAGCTGACTCCGGTAGTGGCCGCCAAGCAGGAAATACCGGTAATCAAGGGGGTCAAACCCATCATCTACCAATGTTTGCAGGGTGATAAAACCGCCTGCGGATTTGGACATTTTCCCTTTGTTCAGCACTAGAAATTCATTGTGCAGCCAGTATTTTACCCACGGGCTTTTTCCGGTGGCAGCTTCGCTTTGAGCTATTTCATTTGTGTGATGAATCGGGATGTGGTCGATGCCCCCCGCATGAATGTCAAAGGTTTCGCCGAGGTATTTTATACTCATTGCGGAACATTCAATATGCCAGCCGGGATACCCATGCCCCCAGGGGCTGTCCCAAACAAGGGCTTGATTTGTAAATTTGCTGTTTGTAAACCAGAGTACAAAATCACCCGCATTGCGTTTATTTTCGTCCTGTTCAATACGGGCGCCGGCTTTTAGTTCGTCAAGACGAAGGAGGGCAAGGTCGCCGTAAGACGGGAACTTCGAAATATCAAAATAGAGATTTCCTCCCGCAAAATAGGTAAAACCGTTCTTTTCGATCTTTTCAATAAGCGCAATCATCTCGGGGATATGCTCTGTAGCCTTGCAGATCACTGTAGGCCGGGTAATATTCATTCTATCGGTGTCGTTAAAAAACGCCTCTGTATAATAATCTGCAATTTCCAGGACGCTTTTGCCGCGTTCCTGCGCGGACTTAACCATTTTATCTTCACCTTCATCGGCATCATCGGAAAGATGCCCGACGTCGGTAATGTTCATGATGTGGTTTACTTCATATCCCGCGCGCCGCAGGGAGCGGACGAGTATGTCATGAAGCACATAGGCGCGCAGATTTCCGATGTGGGCATAGTTATACACCGTCGGTCCGCATCCGTAAAAGCCGACTTTTCCCTCGGATATTGGGGAGAATTGTTGTTTTGACCGCCCAAGCGTATTGTAGAAAGTAAATGCCATAATTGTATCGTATGGGAAAATGGTTAAATGATCAATGCTGATGAAGCCTTGCTGTTATTAAACTTTATTCCGTAGAATAATGTCATGTAAGAGAATATTAAATTTTTGGATTGAAACTATTTCTATAATGTGATTAAATCAATTTATAGTAAAAATAGCCATAAAAAGAGTGTACAATATGAGTAACGATTATCAGAATAAATTAAATCAAAAACGAAGAATATCAGCGAAGCTCATTGTCGCTGTCTTTTCGGTTGTTTTATTTATTATTTTTTCCACAGGCGGCAGCATTGCGTTTTTCCTTTCAATGTCTCGAATAACCTATGCCAATGCAGGTCAAGAGCTTGCCAATTCGCTGGAAATTGAACGGATCAAGCTGGAAGCGTCGGTAAACAGTGAAATCGCAATAGCCCTGAAAATGGCTTCTTCTCCTTTAATTATACAGCACTTTCTTAATCCCGGCGATCTTGTCTTGCGAAGAATAGCATTTGACGAGATAGAGGGTTACAGGCAGGCTTTTGAAAGCAAGACAACTTTCTGGGTAAGCGACATTGACAAGGAATTCTACTTTGATGAACAAAATCATTTTACATTTGATGCAGAAGACCCTGATAATTACTGGTATAAAATGACATTGTACGAAACAGAAAGTTTCAATTTTAATATTAACTATAACGCTGAAATACAAAGAACCATGCTCTGGATTAACGCACCTGTTTTTGATTCGCAGCATATTCCTATCGGTCTTGTTGGAACAGGCATAGACCTGACGAATTTTACCGATAACATTTACAGAAATTATACTGCCGGAGGCGATTTATTTTTATTCAACGGTTTAAATGAAATCACGGGCGCAAGGGATTCAAGGCTTATTCTGGATAAAGCTGCCATTGATGAAGTACTTGGCGGGCTCGGGACAGAAATTCTTGCAGCGACAAGAACTTTAGCGTTAGATGAAAGTAGGTTCTTCCGTTTTGAAGGCAAAGAGATTGCTGTAATCAGAGTTCCCTCCCTTGACTGGTATATAACCGCCATTAAATCCATGTCCGCTGCGGATATTCTTGATTCATCAATGACAGCGCTGTTTATAGTAATGCTGGCGGGTATTGCTGTTATTTTTATTATTTTTTATTTATTTATCTCATGGCTTATTAAACCTTTGAATATTATAATGAAAACTCTTGGAAAAATTACTGATGACTGGAATCTTTCCCGACGGCTTGATATTCGGCGAAATGACGAAACCGGGGCTTTAGCGGATTTTATAAATCTGACATTCGAAAAAATTTGTAATCTTATAAAAAACATCAAAGGGGAAACAGAGATCCTTTCCAACATTGGAAATGATCTTGCAGCTAACATGAATTTAACCGCGACATCGATGAACGAAATTACCCAAAATGTTCAAAATGTCAAAAGCCGGATATTAAATCAAAGCGCCAGTGTAACAGAAACCAATGCTACAATGGAACAGGTTATTGTAAACATCAATAAACTTAACGGGCATATCGAAGGTCAAAGTAACAATATCAGTCAAGCTTCTTCTGCCATTGAGGAAATGGTGGATAATATACGCTCTGTTATAGAAACTATTGTAAAAAATACCGGTAATGTAGGTTCTTTGAAGGAAGCTTCGGAAGTCGGCCGTACAGGATTGCAGGAAGTAGCTTCGGATATTCAGGAAATTGCCCGCGAATCGGAAGGTCTTTTGGAAATTAACTCCGTTATGGAAAACATCGCAAGCCAGACAAATCTCCTTTCGATGAATGCCGCTATTGAGGCGGCTCATGCCGGCGAAGCAGGCAAGGGTTTTGCCGTTGTTGCCGATGAAATCCGAAAACTTGCTGAAAGCTCCGGCGAGCAGTCCAAGACAATCGGAGCTGTGCTTAAAAAAATTAAAAACTCTATCGACAAGATAACCAATTCTACAGAAAATGTACTTAATAAATTCGAGGCGATTGATTCCAATGTTAAATTAGTTTCGGTACAGGAAGAAAGTATCCGTTCTGCGATGGAAGAACAAGGAATAGGAAGCAAACAGATACTTGATGGAGTTAGTAAAGTAAAAGAGATTACTTCCCATGTAAAGAGCGGTTCCCATGAAATGCTTCAGGGGGCAGAAGAAGTAATCAACGAAAGCAAGAATCTTGAGAAATTGACACAGGAGATCACTCTTGGAATGAACGAAATGGCGGCCAGCGCTGAACACATCAACCAGGCAGTAAACCATACCAATGATATAAGTAACAAAAATCGCAGCGCTATTAATATTTTAACACAGGAAGTGTCCCGCTTTAATGTAGATTAATTGTGATATCGCGGCATTCTGCCACTTGCAAAAAATTCTTTTAAATGATAAGCTTAAGATTATAATGAAAGCTGTTACTTTGTTCAGGAAAAGCCCGCGAACTACAAGCTTAAAATTGCCGAAGGCAATTTTAAGCACTAATGCCAACAGCCAACAGCCAACAGCCAACAGCCAACAGCCAACAGCCAACAGCCAACA
>Ga0099364_10005693_pt1 | contig 18420 bp, 13 predicted proteins | sample TergutTh196P3_FD_73070 | JGI IMG/M metagenome (GOLD analysis project Ga0099364, IMG submission 73070) | Microcerotermes parvus P3 segment gut microbial communities from Pointe-Noire, Republic of the Congo - Th196 P3 | ecosystem: Host-associated > Arthropoda: Insects > Digestive system > Gut ...
TGGCGAAAGGCGCTGTGGTGGATGGTATGGCATCCGGCATGGTGATATGGGCGAGATCGGTATCCTCAGTTTCGCTGTTCATAGTCAGAGTATAGCCAGTTTGGTTATTAGTGGAGACCGTTACGGTCAAGTCGTTCATAGCCAATGTGCCGGAGGGCGTGGGCATGATGGGGATGGAAAGGTTGCTTGTATTTGTTGCGATAGCCATCATTGCGTCTACTTCCACAGAGATGTCGGACGATACGCTGTCGGCGGAGCTGTCGCCGAGGCTAAAGAATAGGCTCCCGGATACGAGAGCCAAGAGGAATGTGGCGAGGAGTATGCCAGACAAAACGATTAGCGTTTGTTTGTTTTTTGGCGTGATACTAAGCTTTCTCATGATACTCCAAGTGTAGCATGAGCGGGATAATGGGGCAATAGCTTTACGTCCGAATCTCAACCCCTCTCTTTCTCAGTATGCTCCCGACCGTGGTGTAGTGGCAACCATATATATTAGCGATGGCGGTCATGGTCATGCCACTCTCGTATTTAACCACTACCTCATCTTTTTCGGCGGTCGTGAGCAGAGTGGGCTTGAAAGTGCGGTGGTTAATCATATTCACATCCTCGCCAAAGGGTTGCGCATCTGTTTTTTCCTTGACAGGAGCCTCTTCACCCCTTAGAATGTCCTTAAGAATTACAGCGCGGTGGGCAAGTGCAATCTGGAGATGGTTTAAGTTACGTCCCGTTATGCGCACCATTGCGAGTGTTTTTGCAGGATTTGAGTATTCTGTAAGAACACTCGTTTAAATTACAGCAAACCATAAACAAAGACTGTATCATTTGCAGAAAGAGTCAACACAGGATGAAAAGAGGTTCGTTATGGAATGGTCGCATCTAATTGCCGTAGTTTTCTTTTTCACGGCAATAATATATATGGTTCTTGGAACATCGATTTATTCTGCGGACACAAAAGCAAAAGTCCGGGTAAAATACTTCCGTGTGATGACGCTTCTAAGCGCGTGGAGTTTGTCAAATGGAATGATGACCATATCGGAAACCGCAGAATTAGCCCGTTTTTATTGGATTATCTGCTATCCGGTGGGTTCCTATGTATTTACGGCATGGGTCGATTTTTTAGCGCAATTGTCCGGAAACAACACAAAAATAATGAAACGGCTGGTTGTGTTTTTGTACCTCACTTGCACTGTACTGACCGTTTTGTGTATATTCACAAAAGAAGTGACCTTTATCAAAACAACTTTTGGCTACCAGTACTCATATTACGGCAGCCGGTTGATCAATATCTCCTCCTTCTATTTTCAAGCGACAGTCGCGGCAATGTTTTGGCTGCAGTACAAATGGATGCGCAGTTCTAAGTTGCTGCGGCAGAAAAAGCCCGCAAAAACGTTTACGATACTGCTGATCATCATTTCACCCCCGACCTATATCATACAAGTCGCCTTGCCCCTGTATACAGAGTATACGTTTGTCCCTCTAGGAGCAGTGCTGATTCTGCTCATATCGATCAACATGTACATGACGATGAGGGCGAATAAAACCATGGACATTACAGTAAAAAACGCCTCGGAGTATATTTTTACGTCGATAACCATGCCGACCCTTGTGCTGGATTATAATAATCGGATCATTCTTGCCAATAGCTCAGCGCTTTTACTATGGTCAGATGACATCATAGGGAAGGACATGATGAGCATAATCACGATAGACAACAAGCAGCCGGAGCCATCGTTTTTCTGTGAAAGTTTCAACCATGTTAAGGTATTGGTCAACACTTCGTATGGGCAGAGGAACTGCGACATGCTCCTCACCATTGTCCCGGATACCTATGGTGAAGTGCTGAGCAAAGTTGTCACCGTCGCGGATGTGACCGACCTGGTCGAAGCGCTGACCAAAGCTGAGGAGGCAAACCGGGCGAAAAGTGCTTTCCTCGCAAAAATGAGCCACGAGATACGTACTCCCATGAATGCGGTCATAGGAATGGCGGAACTCGCCCTGCGCGAAAATGAAGCGAATACCGCCCAAAACAGGAATCATATCTATACAATAAAACAGGCAGGGATGAACCTGCTGGCGATTATCAACGACATTTTAGACTTTTCAAAAGTAGAATCAGGGAAGCTCAAAATCGATATGAACTATTACCAGTTTGCCACTCTGGTAAACGATGTCATCAGCATTATCAGGATGCGGGCGTTTGATTCACAGTTGCGCTTCATTGTGAATATTGACAGCAATATCCCAAACGAACTGTACGGCGATGAAGTTAGAGTACGCCAGGTACTTATCAATGTATTGGGAAATGCCGTGAAATACACGGACAGCGGCTTTGTGTCATTAACGATCACGGGAAAGAAAACCGGTGAAGGCGTGATAAATCTGCACATCGAAGTTATAGACAGCGGCAGAGGGGTCAAGGAGGAGGACATAGACCAACTATTTGTGGATTTCACACAAATCGACACAAAGCAGAGCAAGGGCATAGAAGGGACAGGGTTGGGGCTTGCCATAACCAAGAGCATCTTGACAGCCATGAACGGCGAAATCCAAGTTGAATCTGTATACGGCAAAGGAAGCACGTTTACCATCATCATCCCGCAAAAATTCCGCTCAGAAGACAAGAGCGCATCAGTTGAGTCTCCGGAGAAGAAGAGTGTGATTGTCTATGAACGCCGTGATTTATATGCGAGTTCAATCATTAAAACCGTGGACAACCTCGGGGTCAGTTGTACGCTTGCATCAGACGAAAGTGATTTTAGAGAAAAGCTGAAAAGCAATGAGTATTCGTATGTATTTATTTCATTTGAGTTATACGAGCAGAACAAGCATATATTTCCTGAGTACGCTAATAATGTAAAAACTGTCTTACTGACTGAGTTTGGCGAGGCGGCGCCAAGCTCCAGTTGGAGTATCATTGCTATGCCGGTTCATTCAATATCGGTTGCCAACATACTCAACGGCGCGTCTGGGGCGCTCCTCTATAACGAAGATAACGATACTTCGGAGGCCATAGCTTATTTTATCGCCCCGGAGATGAAGGTGCTGATAGTAGATGACATAAGGACGAACCTGAAGGTTGCGAAGGGTTTGCTTGCGCCGTATCAAATGCAGATAGACCTATGCCTCAGCGGAGCGGAGGCGATTGCAGCGGTGAAAGCTAAGCGTTACGATTTGATATTCATGGATCACAGGATGCCTGATATGGATGGGGTGGAAACTGTGCAGCGTATCAGGGCAATGGACGACGAGACCGGATACTTCAAGGTCGTGCCGATAATCGCGCTTACGGCGAATGTTATTTCCGGTATTCAGGAAATGCTCCTGGAGAATGGTTTCAATGATTTTCTCGCAAAGCCTATCGACATTGTCCGGCTGAACTCGTTGCTTGAGAAATGGTTGCCAAAAGAGCGTCGCAAAACTATAACCATGTCAAGCAAACTTGAAGATAAAATGGAGGTTAATGCCATCCGATCCGCAGCTCCGGACATCGAGGGTATAGAAATCGCGAAAGGACTCTTATCGTCCGGAGGCTCGATAAATCAGTACATAGATACGCTTGCCGTGTTCCATTCAGATGGTGTCGCTAAGATTAAGGAGCTTGGCAAATGCCTTGATGAAGGGGATATGTCCTTATACTCGATCCATATGCATGCCCTGAAAAGCGCAGCGGCGTATATTGGAGCCACTAAAATATCCTATGCGGCAAAGATGCTGGAGCATGCGAGCGAATCCGCCGACTTAGAGTACATCAAAACGAACCACGACGTTTTTGTGACCGACCTGCAATCGCTTCTGCACAGCATTAAGGTTTATACTAATCAAAGTTGCGATCTCTGCAAAGCTTCGTTGTGCGTCAACCAGAACTTCAACTAAATCGCTCATCGCAAGTCCGCGCTCCTATCCTTCTATACTGTATTCGCCGCGGACAAGAACCCTGACCGTATTGGCGGTCGCCGTCAAGCCGTTGTTTGCGATCGTTACAAGGTACATGTGGTTTGTCGTCAATGCAGAGCCTGATGAAAGCGTTGAACCGCTCGTGTAATTGACTAGTGCGGGCGCGGTAGCGCCGAGCGCGTTTGCTGTGCCGACCCGCAGCATTATCTCGGTACCAACCTGACAGATAAGTGTCTGCCCCCTTGTGAGGGTGACAACGGAAAACACATCGGCAGCGCCCGGAGGTGTCTGCCCGGAGCCTTGCCCCGCAGCCAACTGAGCCTCAAGCTCAGCGATACGGCGCTGAAATCTTTGCTCGGCCTCATTCTCAGCCTTGCTAACGTCTTCCATGACCCTCGGCCTGAAGATGTTCGTCAGATAACTAAGCGTAATGAGCGGATCATCCTGCGTGCCGCCCGTTGCGACGGCCAGTATGGTCGCGCCCGAAATCAGCATGATGACAGCCAAAACCAAAACACCGATGACAATCTTATTCTTCATTAGTAATCATCCTCAATAATATATTTAGGGATTAGGGATTAGGGACTAGGGATTAGTAGGAAGCGATAAAATCGCTTTCGGGAGCATAGAAATGATGTCGCCCGCCGCAACAGAGTATTCGCCGTATTCGGCGGCGCACATATCGCCTGCAAGACCGTGGAGGTATACGGCGGTCAAAACGGCGTCCTTAATTGTGAAGCTCTGTCCTATAAGCGCCGCGATCATACCTGCCAGAACATCGCCGGAACCGCCTTTAGCCATCGCAGGGCCGCCTGTTGTGTTTATGTATGCTGTGCCGTCCGGCAGGGCGGTAATGGTCCGGTGACCCTTCAGAACAAGTACGCATCTGTATTTCCGCGCGAAATCACGCGCCGCAACGAGCCTGCCTTGAGCCGCTAGACCGCCGCCGAGCCGCTTAAACTCGCCGGGATGCGGCGTGATCACCGGAGGGTATGCGGCGCTGCCGAGTATGTCCGCGTTTCCAGATAAAGCGTTTAATCCGTCTGCGTCAATTACGGTGGGCGTTTTTATTATCTTTATGGCGGAAGTCACAAGCTCTGTTATTTCCGCGGATCGCCCGAGTCCGGGGCCGATCAGAAATGAGTCGCACTCTCCCGCACGGCGTATGAGCTCTCCCGCGGCATTCGGGGCAAGGCGCCCTTTACCGTCGTCCGGCAGGGGAAAGGGCATTTCCTCATCCAGTTTTACCGCCAGAATATCGTAAATCGCCTCCGGCACACCCAGATAAACCAGTCCCGCGCCCATACGTGAAGCCGCGCGTGCGCATAGGGCGGGGGCGCCCGTGTATCCTATGCTGCCGGCAGCGATCAGGCAGCGCCCGTAATCGCCCTTATGCGTATCCGGCCGCCTCTCAGGCAGGCTGATATCTTCGGGCATGACGGCAAAAACGTCTGAAACGGCGCCGTCGATCACCTCGCGCGGTATGCCGATATCGCAGACCCGCAGCGCACCGCAGTGCGTGCAGCCCGGTTCGATGAAATGGCCGGGTTTTGCTGCTGAAAACGTGACAGTCATGTCCGCATTGACCGCGCACCCCATTATCGCGCCGGTATCGGCATTGACTCCGCTGGGGATATCCGCAGCGATCACGAATGCGCGTGACATATTTATCATCCCCGAGGCCGACGCGGCCTCCCCGCGTAAATCCGAGTTGAGCCCGATCCCGAAAATAGCGTCAATTATCACGCCGCACTTATTGACATAGCCTTCAATATCACCTGACAAGCTGAAGCGTTCTAGCGAACCGCCCGCCGATATGAGGCGGCGCAGCATTTTAGCGGAATCGGGCGTCAGCTTATTTTCATCCCCGATAAGAAAAACACGGACGGGTACGCCCCTTTCGAGCATAAATGCAGCGGCGCCGATCCCGTCCCCGCCGTTGTTGCCCGCTCCGCAGAAAACCGCCGCGCGACCGCCCTGCGGCAAATGCTCCATAGCGGCCGCAGCGACATGCCCGGCGGCGTTTGTCATCAAAACAGAACCCGGAATGCCCAAATCTTCAATAGCATACCTGTCAACCTCACGCATCTGCGCAGAATAACAAAGCTTCATAATTAACGTCTCTCAAAAAATCCCGCACTCCGAGTTGTAGTAATTCCGAATTCAAAATTAATTCTGCATTCTGCATTAAACATTCCGCATTCCGCATTCCGCATTCCGAATTCCCTCAGTCCCTGTTTGTAAACCACAGATAAATACCCAAACCCGGTATTATAGAGGCTAAACCAAAAACAATGAGCCAGCCGAAAAGCGATACGCCGTTGTCACCCCGGTCCCTGGTAAACCTGTATGCCGTTCCGTACGCAAAAAAGCCCTGCACTACAATAATGACTTGCCATAATAAGACAAATAAGTACATCATGAGTCAATCTCCGTCAACTGTGTTTTTGATATTATGACATATTAATGTCTATACGTCAATGTTCGTTATATTGAGGCTCAGGGCCGCCCATTACGGAAATCCTGTCACCAGGGATCATTCAACATCAACATCAATGTCAATGTCTTTTGTCATTTTCAGCCTGTTTATGCGATCCGTCCGGTTATATTCCACGTTGCTCATGATGTTCATAACAATAAACAAGCCCAACCCGCCTATTTCGCGGTCAAGTAAATCAAGCGTCAGGTCGGGGGCTTTTACTTCCAACGGGTTGAACGGCCTGCCGTCATCGCTTATCGTGATCGTGAAATTTCGCCCGTGGGCATCATAACTAAATGCGATCTCTATTTCATGCTCCTTGCCGTCATCGTATGCATGTTTAACGATATTTGAAAACACCTCGTCAATGCACAGGCAAAGGTTGTTTTGGATTTCGGCGGGAAACCCGTATTCTGATGAAATCGTTTCCAGTTCGCAAAAAATATTCTCAAGCTCATTTAGATTATTCTTTACTATCATCGGAGTCACCTTCCAAAGGCTGTGTATTCCGTAACAAGCATCGTGATATCGTCGGATTGCTCGGCGGAGCCCCTGTGGTCTACGATTGCCTGCCGCACTTTTGCCGCTATCTCCGAGCAGGACATATGCCTGTTGTCGTTTAGCACTGCAAGCAACGCGCCTTCGCCCCATTCCGCGTCGTTTTCGTCAAGGGCTTCGGTTATGCCGTCGGTATACTGAAACCGCTTATCTCCGGGAGCAAGGATGCTGCTGATCAGCGGATATTCGTTATCCTCGAAAAAGCCAAGCGGCGTAGTCCTCTCAGTTTCAATGTAATTAAACTCCCCGCCCGCAGGGCAGTACGCCACAGGGTTATGTCCCGCCTGCGCGTATTGGCATTCGCCGGTATCCAGATCGGTTATGGAAACAACTATGGTTACGAACATGTTGGTGGGGTTATCTTCGCATAGGCGGTTGTTTGCCTTTCTCAAAGAATCGGCGGGGCTGTATCCGCTGAACATATAGTTGCGTATGAGGGTCTTGGTCATCACCATGAACATGGCGGCGGGCATCCCCTTGCCGGATACGTCCGCAACTACCTCGCATAACTTACGCCGCTGCTCGTCTATAAAGAATATATCGTACAAATCCCCGCCCATCTCAAGCGCGGGATCAACTGACGCGTAAACATCTATGCATGAGTGATTTGCAAGTTTTTCCGATACGTCGGGGAGCATATCGTTTTGAATTTGCGCCGCGATGCGCAGCTCGCCGTTTAGGCGTTCCCGTTCAGTCGCGGCATCTTCGATCTCCTCCATGTTTTTTACTATATTATCAGCCATTTGGTTGAACACTCCGGCAAGCGCGCCTATTTCGTCCGCCCCTTTTACTTCTATCCGGTTTTCAAAATCGCCCCCGCCGAACAAGGTGACGCCTCTCGCCAGTTCCTGGATCGGCCCCGATATCACGCGGGATATAAATATGCCGATGACCAGAATGATCAAAACGCTGATGATCGACGTGGCGGCAAGCTCCCGCACAAAAACGCCGAACATCAATCCCATTTCTTCCGAAGCCTTCTCGATTATATCATCCATGTGGATCGAAAGAGAATATTTCGAGGACAGGATCTCGTTTTCGGGGACGATCACCCCTACTGTCCAGTCAGCGACCGACAGGGGGGAGAATGCGAGGTACATGACGCCGTCCTCCGTTTCCTCCTCGACAAATCCCTGCTCGCCGTTTATCATCCGCCGCAGTCCATCCGCGAATACAACATCTTCGTCGTCCTGAAAGTGCTTGAATCCGTCGCTTCCCATGTCGGGGTGAACAATGTATGTGCCATATTTGTCAATGATAAAAACATATCCGGTATCAACCACACGGGTGCTGAGCACAAGTTCTTTCAGGGTATCCAGTTGTATATCAAGACCGGCGACGCCGATCAAATTGCCATCCTCCCCGGTGATCGCTTTGGCGGCGGTCAACACCATGCCCGTCCCCCAGGCGTCCTCATAAACCTCGGTGAAGATCACTCTGTCCGGGTTCTGTATCGCATCGATGTACCAGGGGCGCTCCCTCGGGTCGTATGAGGGATTGTCAAAGGTCATCTCCGTGTATAAATAGAAGATCCCGCTTGCCATCCCCACGTACAGTTCCAGGATATTCGGATCATTAGCAAGCGCCGGCATCACCACGAGCAGGTTGGACAGCATATTTACTTCCCCAAGTATCTCGTCTGTGACCCTAAACCGTTCCGCTAACTGCCATGTGCTGTTATAGACCTCTTCGACCGCGTCGCGCGGGCGTACGATTTCGCGCCCGGTGAAGCTTTGGGGGTTTGAGTATATGTCGAGCACAGCCCCTTCGATCAGCCTTACGTTCAGTGAGATGTTTTCCAAAACCGCGTTCGCCATCTTGCTCTGTTCATTCGCTACAACAGATAAAAAAGAATACGCCTGCTCAATCAGCGCGTCCTCCGTGCTTGAAACGGCGTCCGCAGCCATTTCATTGTTAACCTCCTCTGAATGGCCGGTAATGTTTATGATATTGGCATAAGTTATCATAGTCACCGACATGAGCGACAGCACAAGCACGGACATTACCGCAAGCAGAATTTTAGCGCGTATTTTCATTCTTTTCAGCATATTGTGCCTCACTTCTTTTATTTCAACAACATTCTGTCAAGATTGACCAGGCCCAGGACATTCACCACGTTTTTGCTCGGGTTGCTTATTCTGAAGCTGCCTTTTTCAAGAAGGTTTTTATAGGCGGTCAGCACTACACGTATGCCGTTGGAACAGAAAAACGAAATCCCGCCCAAATCGAGGATGATATCGCTGAATCCCATCCCGATCAGATTGTTTAAGTAATCCTGAAGTTCGAAAGCGTTCGGTGAATCAACTTTGCCCTCCGCTTTGACCCACATATACTCGCCATACATTTTGTCGGTGATGGATATGCCCGCGGGCTTGGAGCTGCCCATTCTCTTTGCCGAGTTCGAGTCGGCCTTTTTTTTATGCAAATACCATTTCACCGAGCGAACCGGAATTCCGGATTCATTTGCGATCACCGCGTCGTCCGTATGCTGTTTTTCTATCAGCGCCATGATTTTTAACAAATCCCCGGCTTGTTTTTGCGTGTTTAAGGCATCGCATTGTTTGCATACCGGAGTAATCGCCATGAATGCCTCTCCGCACATGAAACACGTTTTCTCTTCAAGTACATTAATCTCCATATGTAATCTCTCCTTTTATAGTATGTTAGTACATTAGCGACAGTTAACGCAAATAAAAAACAAGATAATCTATGTTACCTATTTCAACCTGAACTGCGATATCAAATGCTCAAGCATATCGGACCGATCGCTCATTTCCTGAGACGCGGCGGCGCTTTCCTGCGCTGTCGCGGTGTTTTGCGCGATCACTTGCGCCACCTGGTCTATGCCTATGTTAAGCTGCGATATTCCCTGCGACTGTTCTTTAGACGAATCGGCGATTTTGCCGACGAGAAGGGAGGACTCGTTAATACCATTGGATATCTCCGTGAAACTCGCGGCGGTCTCGCTGGCTATGCGGGAACCAAGCTGCGCTTTTTCTATGGAATTCTGTATCATGTCGCCGGTTTCCTTTGCAGCTTGGGCGCTCTTTGCGGCGAGGTTGCGGACTTCTTCGGCGACGACGGCAAAACCCTTGCCGGCGGATCCGGCCCGCGCCGCTTCCACAGCCGCGTTTAATGCCAGGATGTTCGTCTGGAACGCTATGTCGTCAATAACCTTGATGACCTTGCCGATGTTCTGGCTGGCGGCGTTTATTTCTTTTACGGCCGATATCATATCGTCCATCTGGGAGTTGCCTTTATCGGCATTGGCTTTGATAGCGTCGGAAAGCAAGGCCGCCTTTTCCGCCATTTCGGCATTTATTTTTGTCCGGTTTGCGATTTCGGTAACGGAGCTTGAAAGCTGCTGAATCGACGCCGCCTGCCGCGTCGCCCCGTGCGCGAGGCTCTGTGAACTGTCTGCAATCTGCTTGTTGCCGTCGGCTGTTTTGTGGGTGCTGTCGCTGATCTCATAAAACATACTGTTGAGCTGGCCGAGCATTCTCAAAATTGCCTGCCCGATACGGTCATTTGAACCCCTTGGCTTTACGCTGACCGATAAGTCCCCTTCGGCTATGTGCTCTAACCATTCGGTCTGCTGCTTGTTAAACTCCTCCATGCCCCGGAAGGATTCGGCAAGGAGTTCGATTTCGCCGACATAACGGTCGTCAAGAGCAACGCCCGTTTCTCCCCGGGCAAGTATGTTAGCCGCTTGGGTGATCCCCTTTATGGGAGACACGATTATTCTCTTCAGCGATATGCTTATAAGTATGACGGCAATTACTAACACAATAACAAATACCGCAACCGCCATAATGATCTGGCTGCGGATCGACGCCTCGACCACACTTACGGGTATTGCCGTATAGAGTATCCAATCGGTTGAGGGTACTACGCCGGCAGTATAATAACGGGATATGCCGTCTGTGCTGCGAAGCCTGACGGATTGCCCGTTTATGACCCCGGCGTTTCTCAAACCGGCATAATGCCTGTTTTCAATATCCGCAATGTTTTTAAACACGGTATCATCGTTACTGTCAACGGCAGGCGCGTAGCCGCTGTTATCATGCACCATTATATCGCCCGCGCTGTCGGTCATGAATGCGTAACTGCCTTCCCCCGCTCCGGCGTCGCTCACGATATCGTCAAGGACATTTGCAAAAATGTCAATGGCCACCACGCCCCCGACGGCGCCGTCACGCATGAGAACCTTTGAGAATGTCAGGCAGAGGTCGCCGGTGTCGGCGTCCACATACAGGTCGGTTATGTAAACGGCATTTGGCGAATTCACGGCGCCGGTATACCAACCGCGCTGATTCGCCTGCCACTCGCTGTAATCCGGCTCCCACCCGTCGCTAAAGACGCCAAACCCGTCCGGATAACCCACATAAACGCAGAAATAATCGTCATTGAGCCGGTCGAACGTCTCAAGCTCCGAAAAAAGATGATCCGGGCTGATGTCGGGCAAGCCGGCGAACCCCGTAGCAATGGCCTCGATATAGCGGGTCTGAGTTATGACCCAGTTGTTCAGCGTGCTCGCGCTCAGGGCCGTAGTCCGCCCGACCCGCTCCAAAGACTGCTCTCTTATCGCGGACCCCGCCATAACGTTACCTATGACCGCGATAAGCCCCATCCCTATAATGGTTATTGACAAAACGATCGACAATAACCGAAAAGTCAAACTTTTCATCTTAACCTCCGGTGATTCAATTCACAATTCACAATGCACAATTACGTTAGTGGTTATTTTTTATCACGGGCCGCTTGGCAGCTTGCCGGTCCACCAGGGGTCGGCAAAGCCTATGCCGACAAACCAAGCTGAGTTCCATTCAGTGATGCCAGCGCCGTCAAGCGATGAAGCGTCAGCGCCGGTTCTTGTACTTCCGTTGACGGTCATGTTGCTCCATGCGTAGTTGTTGGTGTTTGCCGCGCCGTCGCCAAGCGAGCCAGTAACTCGTCCGACGTCAACAGCCAGCGCCGCGCCCTCCTCTTCCGCAATTATGGTAGCGCTGCGCGGCCAGCCGTCGATAACGGACATTTCACCGAAAAACGAACCCTGCCGCACCTCGGCTACCCGGATGGGAAAGCTTGAAAATGAGTTGATGTAGACGCCGAACGTACCCTTGAGTACGATATACATGTTGTCCCCTTCGTCGTCTTGCATGAACACAGTCTGATTTTCTTTGAAATGGACAACTTTACCCAGTTGTTTGAAGAGCGCTATGTCAGTCATATATCGTCGTCCTCATAGTATCTGCATATAGTGTAAATATTAACTTTCAGGATACAATAAATATAAAACTTTCTTCTTAAAATCAACAAAATTTAATCGAAGTGGGGAAACAAGATTTTCTGAGGAGTTACCGCACATCAAAAAAAGTTGCATTGTGCGAAAAACTGTGGTAGACTCCCGAAAAGACGTTGCTTTCACAGCCTTTCGTCTCTCAGGGATGAAAGGCTTTACATGTTTAACGGGAGTGAGAAAATGAAACAGCAACTGGAGCGATTAAAAGAAGAAGCGCTTAAAGAGCTTGCCGCTATAGATACGGGCCCTGCGCTTGAGTCACTGCGGATAAGATTTTTGGGAAAAAAGGGTGAGATCACAGCTATCCTGAAGCAGATGGGTTCGCTCAGCGCGGAGGAGAGGCCGGTCATCGGCGGGATCGCCAACGAAATACGCGCCCGGCTGGAAGATATGATCGCAAAAAAAGCTGAGGAGATCGAGACGCGCAACATGTCCTTGAGGCTCGTTGAAGAAGCGCTTGACGTAACGATCCCCGGCAGACAGTTTTCGATCGGCCGCCGTCATCCTATGACAGTGGTTCTTGACGAGGCGAAGGATATTTTTATAGGCATGGGCTTCGATATTGCGGAGGGGCCGGAGGTCGAACTGTCGGTTTACGATTTTGACAGGCTCAATATTCCGGCGACTCATCCCGCCCGCGAGTGGACGGACACGTTTTACACAAAGGAGGACGGTAGCGTCCATCTGCGCTGTCAGACGTCCCCCGTACAGGTGCGCGTGATGGAGGTGCAAAAGCCGCCGATCCGCATTATATCGCCGGGCCGAGTCTACCGCAAAGACGAGGTAGACTCGTCTCATTCGCCGATGTTCCATCAAATCGAGGGGCTTGTCGTAGACAAGGGAGTCACGATGGGCGATTTGAAAGGCACATTAAATCTTCTTGTCAGAAAACTTTACGGCGAAAACACAAAAACACGTTTTCGCCCGCATCATTTTCCGTTCACCGAACCCTCCTGCGAAGTCGACGTATTATGTGTCGTCTGCGGCGGAGTCGGCTGCCGCACATGCAAGCAAAGCGGCTGGCTTGAACTGCTGGGATCGGGTGTCGTTCACCCAAAAGTGCTGGCAGGATGCGGCATTGACCCGGACATATACTCGGGTTTTGCGTTCGGAATAGGGCTTGACCGCATGACGATGCTTCGGTACGGCATTGACGACCTGCGCCTGTTGTTTGAAAATGATCTAAGATTCCTGCAGCAATTTTAACACTTAGGGTCTGCCAAGTTATTTTTCGACAGACCCTTAGGTTCTTATTACCGGTATTCTGCATAAAATGGCAAAAAGTTTTGAGTTTCGTCTGCGAAGCAGACACAACAATTATGCATTATGCATTGCGGTTTGTCCGCCTTAGGAGAGATAATTATGCTGATATCACGAGAATGGCTGTCCGATTATACGGACATAAAGGCGTCCTCAAAGGAGTATGAGGATGCGATGACAATGTCCGGCTCAAAGGTCGAAGCGACGCGCGAGCCGTCAAGTGAGATAAAAAACGTCGTTGTCGGGCGCGTAGAGTCTATAGAGCGCCATCAGGATTCGGATCATCTTTGGGTCTGTCAGGCTGATGTCGGCAGGGAAGCGCCCGTGCAGATAGTGACCGGAGCGCAGAATGTCAAAGCCGGCGACGTTGTTCCTGTCGCGCTGCATAAGTCGCTGCTGCCGGGAGGGAAAAAGATCGAAAAAGGCAAGATACGCGGCGTCAGATCCGAGGGTATGCTGTGTTCTCTCGAGGAACTGGTACTTGATAAACATGACTTCCCATACGCAGAAGAAGACGGCATATTCATAATGCGTGAAGAATGCTCGCCGGGCGACGATATCAGGCCCGTAATCGGCGCGGATGACAGCATAGTCGAGTTTGAGATAACAAGCAACAGACCGGACTGCCTCTCTGTCATTGGCCTTGCCCGCGAAAGCGCAGTCACCTTCGGCACGGAGTTGAGGGTACCCGAACCGTCGGTCAAAGGAAGTGGCGGCGATATAAATGAGCTGCTGACTGTCAGTGTTGCGGCACCGGAACTCTGCCCACGATACACGGCAAGGATAATAAAAAGCATCAGGATAGAACCCTCGCCAAAATGGATGCGCCGCAGACTTCGCGCAGCCGGCGTACGTCCGATAAATAACATTGTCGACATAACGAACTATGTGATGCTCGAATACGGTCAGCCCATGCATGCGTTTGACTACGCCTGTTTAGACGGCGGCAAGATCATAGTCAGAACTGCGGCGGAGGGTGAGGCATTAAGCACGCTCGACGGTACTCTGCGAACCCTTACGCCGGATATGCTGGTCATCGCAGACTCTGTAAAACCGGTCGGGGTTGCGGGCGTTATGGGCGGTGAGAACAGCGAGATAACGGAAAACACACGTTATGCTGTTTTTGAGTCCGCAAACTTCAACGGCGTCTCTATAAGAAAAACAGCGGCTGCTCTGGGCATGAGAACAGACGCGTCGAGCCGTTTTGAAAAAGGGCTTGATATCGAAAGCACATACCCCGCTGTCGAACGCGCGTGCGAGCTTGTAGAGCTGCTTGGCGCAGGCGAGGTCATAGACGGCGTCATCGACGTCCGTGCAAAGGATTTCAAGCCGGTCAGACTCGCGCTTGAACCGGACAGGATAAACAAGTTGCTGGGAACGGATATAAACGAGCAGTTTATGGTTACAACACTTGAAAAACTTGGGTTCGCTTACGAAAGCGGTATAGTAACGGTGCCTTCATGGCGCGGGGATGTGGAACATTACACCGATCTGGCGGAAGAAATAGCGCGGTTTTACGGTTATGAGGTTATAGAGCCGACGCTTCACCGGGGGTCGCCTGCCGGCGGGTTTACGCTGAAACAGTCGGCGGAGCGTCTGATCGGGCAGTTGTGCCGCGCAATGGGCTTTTCGGAGATATGCACATACTCGTTTTATAGTCAGGCGGATCTGGACAAGATAAGACTGCCGGTGGACTCGCCCCAACGAAACGGCGTACGTATACTCAACCCACTGGGTGAAGACACGAGCCTGATGCGCACCGAGACCCTGCCTTCGATGCTCGGCGCGCTCGGAAAGAACCGGGGCCATCGCAATACGGACGTGAAGCTGTATGAACTTGCCACAGTGTATCTCGACGAGGGTAAGGAACTGCCTGACGAGCGTATTATAGTAACTTTGGGCGCTTACGGTGATTGTGACTTTTTCACGATAAAGGGAGTGTGCGAGACCCTGCTGCGCGAAATGCGCGTAACAGATGTGAGGTTCACGGCGGAGCGGGATAACCCCTCATACCATCCGGGCCGCACTGCGGCGGTCTTCAGCGGACAGAGCAGGCTAGGCCTCGTTGGCCAGGTGCATCCCGAGGCGGCCGGCAACTACGGTCTGAGCGACGTATACGCCGCGCAGCTCGACTTTAAGACGGTTTTTGGATGCGCCGGGGGCGACAGCGTTTATACCCCGCTGCCCAAGTTCCCGTCGATCACAAGGGACATAGCCTTGGTATGCGATCAAAACGTGACGGTAGCGGAGCTGTTAGACTGCATAACCCGCTCGGGCGGCGCTATTCTGCGCTCGGTAAAACTGTTCGACGTCTACACAGGCAGTCAGGTACCCGAAGGCAAAAAAAGCGCGGCTTTCTCGCTTTTATTCCGCTCCGATGAACAGACCCTCAAAGACGAGCAAGCCGACGAGACAATAAAAATCATACTAAACGTCCTCCAATCCGAGCTGGGAGCCGCTATCAGGTAAGAGTAATTGAGATGAAATGATAGTGCAACGCTGAACGGGTTAGTGATCCGAACAATGTACATGGGGCGGTTCTTCTGAGCCGCCCTTAAAAAGGCACAAAGAGGGGTTGTGCCGGGCGTTAAGCGGCTTACTTATGTCAGTGGACGCGCCCCGAATTAATGAGAAGCCCGAGGTAAATGTATAATCACCATAACATGACTGAGGAGTTTCCATATGTACGGCGTATACCTTGTAGACGATGAAAAAATGGTTGTGGACAACCTGATAACTTCAATCCCGTGGCTCGAAAACGGTTTTGAGGTCGTAGGCTTTTCCACCGACCCCATAAGCGCCGTCGCCGAGATAACCGCCAAGAGGCCCGACGTTGTTTTTTGCGATCTTAAAATGCCGGGCTGTGACGGAATAGAACTCATTAAACGGGTGAGAGAAAACAGCGTTGATACGGAGTTTATCATGCTCTCCGCTTTCGGTGAATTTGAAACTACGCGGGATTTTTTCAGGCTGGGCGGAATCGACTACATTCTTAAACCGCTGGAGCAGGAAAACGCGGGACTTGTGCTGGAAAAAATCAGCCGCAAGATAGTCGGCAAAGACAATAAAACGCCGTCGGTTCAGTTTGTACCCTCGCAGTACAAAGGCTTTGACGACCTTATCACCTATGTGACGGACAATTTTAATAAAAAACATACGCTGAACGATTTAAGCGAACGGTTTAACTTAAGCGCAACATACATCTGTGATTTATTCGCAAAACATTACGGCTCGACGCTCATTATATTTGTTACCAACCTGCGCATGAGTCAGGCCGCCCGTCTTATGTTTGAAAGCGAAACGCCGCTGAAAGAAATCGCCGTACACTGCGGCTATTCGGACTACTATTATTTTTGCAAGGTTTTCAAAGAATATTTCGGCAAAACGCCCTCGGAGTACAGGGAGGCGGGCGGATGAGTAAAACAAACACAAAAAAGCAAATCAGGGCGGCGTCGCTTATACTTTTCTTCCTTGTGTTCTCAATCTGGGCGCTTTTTTATTTCATCATGTCAGATTACATCGCAAACGAAACAAGAAGCCGGATGACCCTTGCCGCCGATCAGATTATCGAGCGGCTCGGCGGCGAGTTTTCGCAAGTTGAAAACCTGCTGTACAACCTTGTCTGCCACAGCGATGTGCAAATGCTTGTCGGTGAAGACGACCCCAATATGTTTATACCGCTCGCCGGAAAAGTGGGCGGTTACTTGAGCATGAGCGCGACAGCCCATGATTTTTTGGAACATATCATCGTGTTCGGCTCGGACGTAAATTATTACCGGTTTGCGGGCAGGCTTGGGAACGGTTCGTGCGCACGGCTTTATGATATTGTTTCATCACTGGAATTGCCGAACCACCTGGCGCTGGATTTAGAGGGCAGAAAGTATATAGGTTACGCCAGAGGGATTCCGGACGGGCGCGGCGCATCTAAGGGTTTTGCCGCGATTTTAATATCGGAAGAAAAAATCCTCGAAATCCTACGGATGTATGACCAGTCCGGTTCGCTGATTGTCGCTGTCAAGGCTGGCGGGGAAACGGTAGCTGCGAATAGACATGACGTGTTCAGCCAAAACGAAAAAAAACAAGTCACGATAAACGGCCGGTTAGGTATCACGCCTTATGAAATACTTGTAACGGCGCAGACGCAGTTTATGAGCGCATCCGTTATGTATTTTACCATCGTTGCCGTCATCACCGCCGGGATATTTGGTGTTGTACTCTTTGTTTATACGGGGATAATAAACCGAAACTTTATCAGGGCGGCGGAATTAAGGGCAATAAGCGCCGAGATCGAAAAGCAGAAAGCCCTCGTGTTTTCCTTGAAAAAGCAAATCAACGCCCACTTTACGATCAATACGCTAAACACTGTCCTTATGCTCGCCCGGCGCGGAGACTTAAAAGAAGCCGAAACGGTCTCCGTGGGGCTTATTTCCCATATCCGTTATGCTTACGACAAAGACGAGCTTATCAATATATGGGATGAATTGGGTATTTTAAGAAACTATATTGACATTATGAACAGCCGTTACGACGGCAAATTAGCCGCCCAATTTGATTTTGACGACCGCCTGATGAACTACCATATGCCGCGTATGCTGCTGCAACCGATTGTCGAAAACGCTGTCACTCACGGTTTTGCAGGAATGGAATCGGGCTGTATCATATCCGTTAGCGCAATTAGTCAAAACGGATCGGTCGTCTTTACGGTCAGTGACAATGGGCGCGGCATGAGCGAATCAAGTCTCGCGGCACTTAACGAAAAGCTGAATATCACCCCGGACGCTGCGCACGGTTTTGAAAATATCGCTTTGCTCAATATAAAAAACAGGCTGTTTTACTACTTCGGCAGCGACGGGAACTTAAGCATTGGAGCAAACGATGAAACGGGACTAAAGGTATCGGTCAGCATCCCGCTGATACCGGAAATGGA
>Ga0099364_10005694_pt1 | contig 18420 bp, 17 predicted proteins | sample TergutTh196P3_FD_73070 | JGI IMG/M metagenome (GOLD analysis project Ga0099364, IMG submission 73070) | Microcerotermes parvus P3 segment gut microbial communities from Pointe-Noire, Republic of the Congo - Th196 P3 | ecosystem: Host-associated > Arthropoda: Insects > Digestive system > Gut ...
CCATACGCTTGCTGTAGAAACAAAACCCCTGCCCCCGTCCGTTTTCCCCCCCGCCCTTGCCTCCCCCTTGTTAAACCCCTATCATGCACACATTTCTACTGTTAAAACCTTATAGTATAAAAAACAATCACCCCAACAATTGCCCCAATAAGAATAACCCAATAAATGATATTCAATTTACTCATGAGTTTATCTCCTTTTTCCGGTACTCTGTGATCGCCGCCGTAATTGCAGCGGTTATTTCCGGTGATACTGTTTTGTTCACCACCGGCGCTATGGTTTCGGGTTTAGAAATATCCTTATTCAAACCCATACCATTAATTATTTTTCCAACAAGAGTAATAACAAAAACCATTATCCAAAGAAAAGCAAAAACAATTGTCATACCAAGAACCGTTAAAACTAAACTTTGCTGCATCATTTCAAAAATCGTCATATCTGCCTCCAATCAAATTTTATTTACAGAAACACTGCGGATTACGCTAAAATCCGGCAGGAAAAGAGAAAAATAAATTGGCAGGTTAGATCAAATACGAAGTTTTAAAAGAATTGTACTTCTTATATTGAAAGTTTTATCATTTTTTTTGGTATGTATGTGGATTTTGGTAAGGTATACAGCGGCAAGAAGAAACCCAAAAGGCAGAATTATACGGATAAATCCATTACGATACATTGCCGGCGGTCTACCGCTTATTATTCGTATTGCAGCAGTTTCCTCTGCAATCCAATCAACATTATAGTTATAGCTGGAAAAATAAATGCTGGAATTATTTTTATTTGCAGTAAAACTGTCAAAGTTAAAGGTTTCATTAACAGAAAAGGCAAAAGATCCTATTATGGCTAGCGTTAAATATGTAAAAAATAGAATATTCAGCCATTTTTTCTCTATTTTATCTACCATAATAATGATACTGCCGCAAATACAGGGTTTATGCAAGCGTGCGCCAAGCAGCGGCGCTTATTCAAGCGGCGCTTTAAGTTCTGCGTCTTGTTACAATTCGGTATTTTATCTATAATAAACCCAGTGGAAAAACACTAAAAATCTTTCATAAGGAAAATATCATGAAAAAACGCAATGTAATTATTATTGGCGCTGCAGGGCGGGATTTCCATAATTTTAACACTTATTACCGGGACAATCAAAATTATTCGGTTGTGGCTTTTACAGCCGCGCAGATCCCCGACATTGCCGGGCGTAAATATCCTGCAGAACTGGCAGGAAGCCTTTATCCACAAGGGATACCTATCTTTGCCCAAGACGATTTGGAAAAATTAATCAAAGAACTTAATGTTGATGAATGTGTTTTTGCATATTCCGATACTTCATATACCGATGTAATGGCTGTCGGAGCAAAAGTAAACTCGGCAGGCGCGGATTTTACCTTGCTTGGCCATAAAAATACCATGATAAAAAGCACAAAACCCGTAATCGCAGTCGGCGCAATACGAACAGGCTGCGGCAAAAGCCAGACTTCCCGCCGCATAGCGGAAATTCTCATGGCTCAGGGGCTCAAAGTAATAGCCATTCGCCACCCCATGCCCTACGGAGACCTTGCCGCTCAAAAGGTACAGCGTTTTGCTACTCTGGAAGATTTAGTTAAACATAAATGTACTATAGAAGAAATGGAAGAATACGAACCGCATGTAGTACGGGGCAATGTCATTTATGCAGGCGTAGACTACGAAGCCATTTTACGCGCGGCGGAAAACGATCCCAACGGTTGTGATGTGATACTCTGGGACGGCGGCAATAACGACTTTCCGTTTTATACGCCCGATCTTATGATTACCGTAGTTGATCCTCATCGTCCGGGTCATGAACTTTCTTACTATCCCGGCGAGGTAACATTGCGTATTGCCGATGTAGTGGTGATTAATAAAATTGACAGTGCGGATTTTGACAATATCCAGCAGCTGCGGGTTAATATAGAAAAGGTTAATCCCAAAGCTATTGTTGTAGACGCCGCTTCTACCATAAGTGTTGATAAGCCCGAAGTTATCAAGGGGAAACGTGTGCTTGTAGTAGAGGACGGCCCTACCCTGACCCACGGAGAAATGAAACTTGGCGCGGGCATTGTAGCGGCAAAACGTTTCGGCGCTAAAGAGATTATCGATCCAAGGCAATTTGCTGTAGGAAAGCTCGCTGATACCTACAAAACCTATCCAAACATAGGGCCATTATTACCTGCAATGGGTTATGGAGATCAACAGGTAAAAGACCTTGCCGCAACTATCGAAAAAGCCGATTGTGATTCTGTAGTAATTGCCACACCTATCGATCTGGGACGAGTTATCAAAATTAACAAACCAAATACCCGTGTGGATTATTCTTTGCAGGAAATTGGCCGCCCCGATATGGCAGATGTTTTAGAGCCATTGATTAGGAAGATTAAGAAGTAGTTATTGCAGCAACTTATGGTTGCAGCAACCTATGGTTGCAGTTTGCCGCGATAGTAGTTTATTTCCAGGATATCCAGCCTCTTTTTGTGAACCGCTAACCGCCGGGAAAAATCTTCAAAGTCCTTGCCTTCCTTTGGCGTCCAGACCGCTTCTGCGATTGCGCACAGACGGGGAAAGATCATGTACTCGGCGATTTTTCCCGCATAGATAAGTTCCGACCACAAATTGCACTGGCCGCCTAAAATTAAGGAATCTGCGTTTTCCATTTCCGGCGTTACAGCCTCCATAGAATATGATAAATACACGGACGCCGAACCGTTAAATGTCTGCCCCGGTTCTTCTTTTGTATCGATATGTTTGTAATCCAGATAACAGCCGTCGTTGTTAGATGCCATTATAACCTGATGTCCAAGTCCGCTTGCCTTTACTCCGCCTTCGTTTCCCCGCCAGGACATTACAACCGCATCTTTGGGAAGTTTAAATTTTTCGGTATCATCGAGTATTTCGTCCCAGCCGATTGTGATTCTGTCTCTTTTTGCAAGCATATCCGCCAGCCTGTAAGTTATCCAGCTTTGCAGTTCTGGAATATTTTTAAGGCCAAGTTCGGCAAGTTTTCTTTGACATTTATAACATTCTTCCCAGCGGTTAAATAATACTTCGTCCCCGCCGATATGCACCCATTTAGACGGAAATAATCTTACAAGAGTGTCAAAAACTTTTTCGCATAGATCAAAAATCAATTCGTTCCCTGCGCAAAGAACATCTTCAAAAATGCCAAAACGATCTTCTACTCGGTAATAGCCGCCTGTGCAGCCAAGCCCCGGATATGCGGCAAGAATCGCGCTTGCGTGTCCGGGAAGGTCAACTTCGGGAATGATCTCAATATGACGCCGGGATGCAAAATCGACAATTTCGCGGATTTCCTCTTCTGTGTAAAATCCGTCATTGTAAAAAACTTTTCCCCTCAGCCTGTTATTTACTCTGCGTGAACCAATTTCCGTAAGCAGGGGGTATTCCGGAACAGAAAACCGCCACCCTTGATCGTCCGTTAAATGCCAATGGAAACGGCTGATGTGGTGCAAAGATAAAACATCAATAAGTTGTTTAATAAAATCAACAGAATAAAAATAACGCGAACAGTCCAGCATAAAACCGCGCCATGAAAAACGGGGGTAATCGGTGATTTCCGCGCAGGGCAGGGTAAAAGTTTCGCCGCAAAATTCAGAAAGTACAAGCTGGCGCAATGTCTGAAGCCCATGAAATGCACCGGTTTTTGATGAGGCTTCTATAATAATTTCATTATTTAAGATAGTGAGTTTGTATGCTTCCGGTTTTTCATTGATTAAACCTTTTTTGCATACAATGGTTTTTTCCGTGTCAAAGGAGAGTTTAACATTCATCTTGTCAAAATCATTACGAAGCTGTTCTGTAACGGTTTCAATTTCATTGCGGTATTCATCATCTCCTGTAATGACAGGCAGTCCTGTAGAATTAAATGCTCCATTCCCGTAATTTATGGAAACCGGTTTGGGTATTATAGATAAGTGTCTTTCCATTAAAAATACTCCGTTAAATGCTGAGGCCGCAGCGTAAAAATACGGTTTAAAGTTTCTATGTTGCTGTGAACTTCCAGCCCTTCTTTTCTGGTATACAATGCATTTTGAAGAGTCCTGTAACCTAAAACCAATTGGTTTAAAGTGAGAATATCGCAGCTAAGGTCGGCGTCTTTTTTAGTATTAGAAACCTTTGTTTCCTTGCCGTTAAACTCCACAAGATACTTTCCTGTGTTTGCAGAGATATTATCGTCTTTTACTTCAATCACATATTCGCCTTCGCCGCCAGGACGCCGCATTAACTCAAGAGCGGTTTTTACATTTACCACCCTTGTCATTTCTCTGGGTTTTAATTCCTGTTTAACTGACCATGCATCTCCGGCAAAATCCCAGGGGTTTATAAATGGCGGCATTTGCCATTTGAAATTCTGAAACTGAGCAGAAAGACCGCTTACTATTCCAAGAATACCGTACAGCCCTTTCATATCGGTAAAGGCAAGTTCTGATACAGCCATATTGTGCTCGCCGTCTTCGTATTCATCTTTATATTTTATATAACCGCGGGCTTTGCCTTTTTCATCTTTCCAAAGATATAAAAATGTTCCTGTGGCGCAAGGATCTTCTCTTGTAAAAATTTTCCATGCCCTGTTATCCGGCCAATAATCCCTGTGAAGCCCGTGATTGATGTCCTCAATATATGTCGAATGAACTTCTTTAAGCAATGATAAATCGTCTCCCGGAAGTATGGGAATAAACTCCCCGGTTTGTTTTATTTCGCTAAGATCCCCTGTAGAAATAACGATGTTGTTTTTATCGCTTGCAATTTCATAGCCAAACTTACGGTAAAAATCATGGGAGAATGGCGCAAGATTGGAAAAAACAACTCCCTTTTCATAAGCTTCGATGAGCATTTTTTCAAAAATACGCCGTACATGGCCGCCTTTGCGCGCTTCGGGTAATGTTCCCACTCCGCCGACACCGGACATTTTAACGCTATGTCCGTCAAAACGCATAAGGAATTCAATCTCGTACATTCCGGCAAGGAGTTTTTTCCCGTCAAAAACACCCCATGCCCAGTTTGCAGGGTGTGATAAAGGATCAGGTTTTTGATTTTCTTCTTTAGAAAAATCTCTGCGCATGTTGTAAACAATCATGTGCATTTTGTAAAACTGGATTAAATCTTCGTTTTCAAGCCTGCGAATTTCCGCCATTTTATTTCCTTTGTGTTTTTGTATTTCCGAGTGATAAACTTCTTTATAAATCCTTAACCTTTAACCGCTCCGGCTGAGACACCTTTGGTTATCTGCTTTCTGAAGATTATATAAAAAATGATCATGGGCAGCATGCCGATAGTAAGAGCGGCAAACTGTTTGCCGTAATCTGTTGCCAGCGCGCCGGAAAACATTCTCATTCCCATAGGAATAGTTTTTAAGCTATCAGATGATACCAAAACATTAATGAGCATAAACTCGTTCCATGTTCCGGTAACCGTAAGTATTGCTACAGTTGTGGCTACAGGAGCTGCCATTGGCAGGATAATTTTCCAGAAAAGGTACATATACTTAGAACCGTCCATACGGGCAGATTCGATAACTTCGTTGGGAATACTTTTTATATACTCTGTAGCAAGATAAACAGCCATTGGAAGCCCAATGCCAATATAGGGAATAAGCACCCCAAGCCTTGTATTAATCAGGCCTGTCGCTGTGATCATTATAAATAAAGGAACCATGATACATTGAAGCGTAATAAGAATACCTATAATAAAGCTGCCGTGAAGAAAGGGCGTTAATTTAGACGGCAGTTTGGCAAAGGCAAAAGCGGCCATAAAACTGAATAAAATAATACAGGTAACCGTAATGGTAGTATAAAATATACTATTCAGAATAAGTGTGGTAAAATTACCGTCGCGCCATGCATAGATATAATTTTGATAAAACCACAATGTCGGAAGCGCCAGTTTACTTATACGCATGTACTCCTGAGTAGTTTTAAAAGAATTAACGACCAGCCAAAAAATAGGGTAGGCTGCAAGAATTGTAAACAATAAAACAACAAAATACATTGGAATTAATGCAAGGATATTTGTTTTTCGAATATCTGCCATATTAATCTCCCGAAGAAAAACGTTTTTCTGTAAACCGCGTTAAACCAATAAGTATAAAACATATAATAACCATTACCGTAGAAATTGCGTTTGCTACAGGATAATCCGGCGCCTGCCTGAATGCTTTTTTGTACATATAAATAGAAAGAACACTGGTAGTATCTGCCGGCCGGCCCTCTGTCATTACAAAGATAAGGTCGAATGATTTTAGCGAACCTGAAATTGCAAGAATCATACAAGTTACAATTACGCCGGACAATGCCGGAAGTACAATGTAACGAAGAGTCTGCATTTCGCTTGCGCCGTCTATCTTAGATGCTTCAATAACAGAAGGATCAATTTTTTGTAAATTTGCAAGGAATATGAGAACATAGATCCCTGTGTACATCCAAAGTATTACAGCTAATACCATATAAAAATCTTTTTCGCTTGGTATGTACATCGCTTCCGGGTCAAAAAATCTTCTGATAAGTTCCAGCCAAAGGCTTTGAGAACCAAGAAAAAATCTGCTGAATAAAATACCTATAATAACAGCCGAGATTACATTGGGCAGATAGATCATTGTCTGAAAAAAACCTGTATTCTTGATAAGTCCGCGGGAAAGTATGTAGGCAAGAAAAAAGCCCAAAGGTATCTGTCCAAAAACAGATATAAGCACTATATAGATATTATTTTTTAGGGCTATATAGAAATATTGATCGCTGAAAATTTCCATATATGCCCTTAACCCTCCGAACCCGTGGTTGCTGAGGTCCATGACTTTTCCCCCGCGATATGTGGAAAAACTTAAGAAAATGGAAAAGATCGCGGGAAAAGCCATAACAAAGAAATAGAGAAGCAGGGCGGGCGCGACAAGAATAAGGTAAGAAATCCGTTCTTCTTTATTTTTGGTAAAACTGTCTTTCATAAAATCCAACCCTGCTTTCTCATTAAATTTTTAGCGGCTTCTCCATGCTTCAAAGGCCCTTTGTACATCAGCGGCTACCTGTGCCGGTGTCTGTCTGCCTGTAGCAATTTCTATTAGCCCTCTGTTGATTGGTTCATAAACTTCAGAAGGCATTACACCGTCAATAACAGGTGTAGAAGTATTAAATGTTGTTCCAAGATTACCAATTGCTTTCTGCATCGGTTCAAGATTCATTGCGGCAAAATCAAGGTCTGTTCTGGATGGAGTAGGAGTACCGCCTCTCTCCGTTCTTAATTGAGAAACTTCTTTGCCTACCATGTATTTTAACAGACGCCATGCCGCATCTTCTGTTTCAGAACCTGTGGGGATTGAAGCTGCCATTGCATAACCAACACCGAGAATAACAGAACTTGACGAATTAAGCCTTGCGCTTTCGATATCCGGGAATACACCAATCCTGATATTTTCCTGTCTTGCAGGGCTGATCAGAGCCTGTCCGGTATCGGAGTCCGTGATAAACGCACCTACGCGCCAGTCGCCGTCAATATAATATGCGCTTTTTCTTTCGGCAAATAACCCCGGGCCGTCTCCGTAATCAACGCCTACGGCGGATCTTAGGATAACATTGTCAGTATACAGACGTCTGATAAAATCAAAGGCTGCTACAAAGTCAGGGTCGGTAAATCTTGACTGTCCGTTTTGTATTCTTACGTGCCAGTCTTCTCCGGCAAAACGTCCAATGACCATAGAAAACAGACAACTTTGCATTACCCATTCGCTTTGGGCTGGAATAATAATTGTTTCATACCCTGCGGCTCTTAATACCGGTACTTGCCGTACCAGTTCCGCGTATGTTCTGGCAGGCTGCAGTCCAACTTCGTTCAGAACATCAAGATTGATAAAGAATGCATGGGTAGTTGTAATGCCCTGAGGAATCATTGCCATATAGCCTGCCTGCTGCTGCGACGGATCCATTGTTAAAGGAAGGTATAAATTCCTGATACCGTCCCTGGTAATAAAGGGGGTAAGGTCTTTAAGCAGTCTTTGATCATGCAGATAATCCGAGCGGCCGGACGGCCAGACATACATTACATCAGGAAGAGTTCCCGCTGCGGCATACGTTCTTAACTTATCATGGAAAGGCTCGTCAAAGAGGTTTTCTCTTTCGAGCCTGACATCTGGGTTTTCCTTCATAAATGTGTCAAACCACAGATTGGCATCGGCGATAGCATTGGGCGCTGACGCTTCAAGATAGTACAATATTCTTACAACTGTACGGTCGTCCTTTTTACAGGTTGTAAAAAGGGAAACTACGATTAAAGTTGTCAGAATAATTCCCGCGATTTTTAGTCTTTTCATTAATATCCTCCTGTTTTTTATCCTATCTTTTATGTTATTCCTGTTATTCATTGTTGTCAAATATATTTTAAGTGGTTTTTGTGAAAAAAGGTCATGTTTTTGAAAAAGAATGCCCGGATTTTCGTTAAAATACTCGACTGTTTTTTTAATTTGTGATAGTATAACATCAATGAGTAAAGCCAGAACAAAGACTTTTCAGGTTGATCAAAAAGTGGTTTACCCAAGCCAGGGCGTTGGGGTAATTAACTCAATTATTCAGAAAAAATTCAAAGATTCAAAGATACCCTATTATGTAATCTATCTTGAAGTTACCGACATGACTATTATGGTCCCGGTTGATAAAGCCATTGAGCTTGGTATCCGTTCCACAGTTTCCAGAGACGAAGCGATGAAAGCGCTTGAACTGATCAAGGAAGATTACGAGCCAATTCCTTCTGACTGGAAGATGCGGTATCAAATGAATCTGGATTTATTAAAAAAAGGAAGTATAAGAGATATCGCCAGTATTGTCCGTTCGCTGTATCATAGAAGCAAGGTAAAAGAACTGCCCATTCTGGAGCGGAAACTCTATGACTCAGCTTTAAAACTTTTAGTAGATGAAGCTTCCATTTCTCTTAGAAAATCCAAAGAAGAAGTTGAAAGCATGATCTTTTCCCGTCTGGAACTTGAATAGTCATGGAAACTGCTCCGGTAGCGGTAATTATCTGCGCCGCCGGCGCTTCTTCGCGCATGGGCGGGATTAAAAAAGAATATCAAAAACTTGATAATTCCGCCGAATCACTTACTGTTCTTGGTTCATCGGTTTGCGCATTTGCCTCAGTTCCGTCTATTGGGGTTGTTGTAATTGCCGTTCCCGAAAACGGGGAAAACTCTGCCCGCTCCGCTTTGCCGCCCTTACATGCACAAAAGCCAAAGATAGTATTTGTTAATGGAGGAAAAACCCGCCGGGCTTCTGTGTTTAACGCTCTTTCCTGCCTTGCGGCGTACAAACCTCAATATGTGTTGATACATGACGGAGCAAGACCGTGGGTAACCTGTTCCATAATTGAAAAAATTATAGACACTGTAGAAAAACACGGCGCTGTTATCCCCTTGCTTCCCTTGACGGACACTCCAAAGGAAATTGAACCGCAGGCGGCGTTTATAAAAAACCACCTTAAACGCGCAAATACGGGAATCGCACAAACGCCTCAGGGTTTTAAGTTTCCGGAGATTCTGCATGCCCACGAAAAAGCGGCACAAGCAGATGACGAGGAATTCACAGACGACGCAGAAATCTGGGGCAGGTTTTGCGGAAAAGTAGCGGTTATCCCCGGAGACCCGCAAAACAGAAAAATAACTTACATGGAGGATCTTGGTTAAATGTTTTTTAAATATTGTTTTATTGGAATTTGTCTTTGTTTGATTCTATCTTGTAATCGTTTCAACAGTGCGCCTGTTTCTGTCGTGCAGACTGAGGCGAGACCTTCGGCGATTTTGCAGACAGGTGAAAATCCGTTGTGGTTTCAGCTAACGGAAAATGGGCCGGTTCACCTTGAATCGATAGAAGATGCGGTTTACTCTGCGGCGCTTATCCCCTGGCCGCTTGCTTTGCATGTGCGGTTTCTCCATGAAATAGATGATGAACTTGTTATGGCAATAAACCGTGATGGGTTTATGAAATTTGCTCCTTACAGCGGCGAGGTAAACGGGCTTGCCATGTACCGGTTCAACGGGGGTGAATTTTGGCGGCAGTATACAGTAGGCGGTTTTGTCTATTATGAAAATACACCCGCAGCGCTCTTGTACCTTGATGATCGTTTTTTGGATACAAGCGCTCCTTTACCACATTCAGCAATATGGACATTTAATATGGAATCGAATATTCCCTTTCCGTTGGAAATACCTGCTTTAAAACCTTTTCCCGTACAAGAAGGCTGGAGTGCGGATACCCTTAGGCTTGGTCATGACGGTTTATTTTATTATCGTGTAATTAACAGAAGTAATCCTCAGACAGGGGCGCGCATGTTTCGTACTTCCGATCTTGCAATGTCCGGTGATGATATTTCCGCAGATATATTTTTTAACTCTGTGCCGGTAAAAGCAAGAGTAGTTCACCCTTCTTTGCCGCCCCTGCCGGATAACTTTGTTTATACCGGAATTGGCAGGGCAGGAGACAGCCTGTTCGCATCATGGGAAGAACAGATAGATTTTAACATTGGCGCGGCAGGGTTTGTGGTTATTAGAACTCCCTAATCCCCCTATTGACAATTTTTTATCCTGTAGATTATAATCCAATTATATACGTGATTATTATCATATATATAATGGTATCACAATCCAATAAAATATGGTATCACAATCCAATAAAATATGGAGAATAAAAATGGAATATACAAAAAGGCTGTTAGAAGGCTTGATGAAAGAGACGGTTAAAACAAGGCCGCTTGTGTACTTAAACGGTATGAGACAGTGCGGTAAATCAACTCTTGTTCAGAACATATCTGTTGGAAAAGAGCTGAATTATACCACTTTTGATAATCCTGTCAGCTTGTCATTTGCCAAAAATGATCCTGCTGGTTTTATACAGCAGCTGCCGTCCGATAAACTCAATATAATAGATGAAGTCCAGCTTGTCCCCGAATTATTCCGTTATTTTAAGATAGCTGTAGATGAAATGCGGCTTTCTGGTAAAGGTCAGTCTTTGTATGTACTTACAGGATCGTCAAATATATTTGCTCTGCCTTCTCTCTCTGACGCGCTCGTTGGGAGAATGTCAATTCTTACATTGTATCCTTTTTCTGTTTCTGAAACAAAAAGAACCGGAGTAAATTTTATAGAAAAATTATTTTCCGGGGATTTAACTGCGGGAAAATATCCTTCCGTTAACATTGTCGATATTATATCGAACGCTACTTTTCCGGAAATTGCTCTGGATAAAAAAAAGGATCGTTTTGTTTGGTTTAACGATTACATTACAACGATTCTGCAAAGAGATGTACGAACTCTGGCCGACATAAAAAACCCTGATAATATTTACCGGCTGCTTGTTTCTCTTGCACAGAGGGCAGGAGGTCTTTTAAATAATTCGGGTATTATGAATGAAACAGGCCTTGATGCAAAAACTTATGAAAAATATAAAGCGCTTTGTATCTGTACATTCCTTATTTTTGAATTGCCGTCATGGAGTAAACCAAATAAACTGGATAAACGGTTTGTTAAACAGAAAAAACTGTATTTTTCTGATACCAATCTGCTCTGCCACATTTTGCAGAGAGATATGGGAGAAATATACAAAAATGACAGAACTGTTATGGGACATATTTTTGAAAACTTTATCGCCTGTGAAATTATGAAAGCGGTAAACTCACTTGGTACTTTTAATGTGTCGCATTTTAATCCTGTACAGAATCAGGGTAAAGAAGTGGATTTTGTCATTGAAAACCATGCAGGAAAAACAATAGGGATAGAGGTAAAACTTGACGGGACAATCAATGAAAAAGACTGGGCAAATATGACTGTTCTGCAGGAAACTATTGGTAAAAGGTTTTTAAATGGTATCATCATTTATACGGGGACAGAACTTTTACAGGTTCGCAGGAACATTTGGGCTGTGCCTGTGGGATACTTGTGGAGGGAATAGACAGGAATGTCAAATAAACTACACGAAACAAAAGAAAAACAAAAACGCGCCTTGCTTGTCAGTATCACCGGAGAAGGCGACGACGGCAGGGAATTACTCGGACTTGCGCAAACCCTTGAACTGGAAATCGCAGGGCACGAAATGATCCGCGTACGGGAACGTCAGCCTAAATTCGGTATTGGCAGCGGGAAAGCGGCAGAGTTGTCTGAAAAAGCAAAACAACTTGAAGCGGATTGTCTTGTGTTTGATTGGGAGCCGACTCCTTCGCAGCAGCGAAATTGGGAAACCCTTTCCGGGATTCCTGTATTGGACAGGCAGGAGTTGATAATTCAAATCTTTGCAAAAAGGGCAGCCACAAGGGAAGCCGCTTTGCAGGTACAACTTGCCGAGTTGAATTACCGCCTTCCGCGTTTGACTCACAAATACATAGACCTTTCCCAGCAGCGCGGCGGACACTATGGCACAAGAGGGGCAGGCGAAACAAAACTGGAAACCGACCGCCGCAGAATTGAACAGCGGATACACAAACTGGAAAAAGAAATCGAAGAAGTAGCAAAACAACGGCAGGTTCAGCGCCGTCAGCGCCAGCGTCAGGGAATGTCTGTCTGCGCCATTGTCGGTTATACCAATACAGGCAAATCCAGTCTGTTAAACGCCCTCACAGGCGCTGACGTACTGGTAGAAAACAAACTTTTTGCAACACTGGACGCCACCACCCGCCGCTTTGAACCGGCGCCCGGTACAGCGGCTCTGCTTACCGATACAGTAGGTTTTATCCGGCGGCTTCCCCATTCGCTTATCAAGGCTTTCCGTTCAACTTTGGAAGAAGCAGCCTTTGCCAATCTTTTGATCCATGTCCTTGATGCCTCAGATCCGGGCATAGAAACCTGTTATGAGACAACTGTTTCCGTTTTGCAGGAACTTGGGGCCGGGGAAATACCTGTAATTACCTTGTTAAATAAAATTGACCGCTTAGAAGACACAGAACAACTTGAATCTCTGTTAAACCGTTTCCCCGAAAGCCTCGCCGTTTCTGTGAAAAATGGTACAGGGCTTGATGAGTTAAAAAGAGAAATCGCAGGTAAATTGGAGGAGGGGGGTTAACATGGAAACGCGGATTTTCGCAGATTAACACGGATTAATATTAAATAATTTTCTGCGTTTTCCGGGTTATCCCTTTTTTCAAATTCTGCTATAATTACCCTATGAGTAAACTTAATATACTTATCCCAAAAGGAAGAATCTTTGATAATGTCGCGCGCCTCTTTGCGGAAGCCGGTTTTCCCGTCTCTCTTGCGGACAGGACATACCGCCCTTCTCTTGGCGTAGATTGGCTGGACGCAAAGATCATGAAACCTCAAAATGTCGGAGAACTTTTGGAATTGGGAAGCCATGATGCAGGTTTTACTGGAATAGACTGGGTACAGGAAAGCCGCGCAAATGTTAAAGAAATAATCGATCTTTGTTTTGACAAGGTTAAAATTGTCGCGGCAGTTCCGCAGGACTATGACGAGGCAAAACTGCGTTCTAAAAAACTTGTGGTTGCAACTGAATATGTTAATCTTGCCGAAGAATGGCTGAAGTCTTCGGGCTATCAATACCGTATCCTGCGTACTTTCGGCGCGACAGAAGTTTTTCCGCCCGATGATGCGGACATGATCATCGACAATACATCTTCGGGAAAGACGCTCCGTGATAACGGGCTTAAAATCATCGGAACTTTGCTTGAGTCTTCCACAAGGTTTTTCGCTTCACATAACGCCTTTGCCGATACAGATAAACGCCGCAGGATAGAAGAGCTTGCAACGCTTTTTCGTGCTGTTATTGACGGCCGTGATCGCGTAATGCTGGAAATGAATATCCCCAAAGAGCAGTTTGAATCGCTTGCAAGCCTCCCCGCTATGCGAAGCCCTACCGTAGCGCCTCTTTACGGGGACGCAGGTTATGCGGTAAAAATAGCGGTAAAAAAACATGAAGTTCCCGATATTATTCCAAAGTTAAAAAAACTTGGCGCTGTAGATATTGTGGAATACGATCTGCGGAAAGTGGTTTTATAGAAATTGAGAATGAGGAATTGGAATGAGCAGGATTGCGGAAATCGAAAGAAAGACAAAAGAGACTGAGATAACAATTAATCTTAATATCGACGGCAGGGGCGATGCGAAACTTGACTATCCTGTCGGGTTTATGTCTCACATGCTTAATACGTTTGCACGTCACGGATTGTTTGACATCAAAGTAAGCGCAAAGGGAGACCTTGAAGTTGATCAGCATCATCTTGTTGAAGATACGGGAATTGTGCTGGGACAGTGCTTTGCAAAAGCTATTGGCGATAAACGTGGCATTAAACGGAACGGAAGCTGCCTTTTTCCTATGGACGAATGTCTTGCACGTTCGGCTGTAGATTTTTCCGGCAGGCCGTTTTTGTATTTTGACGGGCAGCTTTCCGGTGCGCCGTTGATCTCAACTCCCGATAATACTCAGGAAGGGACGCCTTATAATTTTCAGACCGATGTAATCGAAGATTTCTGGCAGGGTTTTACAAACGCCGCAGGGTGCAATCTGCATTTAGAGATTTTACGCGGCAGAAGCGATCATCATAAAATTGAAGCTCTGTTCAAAGCTGCGGCAAGGGCGCTTCGCACCGCCTGCGAATACGACGTACGCGCGAAAGATACCATTCCCTCAACCAAGGGCTCACTGCCGGGGTTTAACGATACGCAGGGTGTATTAGTCTAAAAGGTGTTTCTGTACGACTGTAAAACTTATAGTTTTTATAGATGATTGTTTTATAAATCCATGCTATAATACTTCCCAGGGAGATACCGCCAATGACGACGGATCGCATAAACAGCCGGCAAGACCGAAAAAAAAGCGTATTATTTTTGCAGCTCTTGTTCGTAACCCTGGCCTTCGCGTTAATGGTTTTGTCAAGCAGTCTTTTTGTCAGCAATATGTTAAAAAATCATTTAAGTAAGGATGCAGAAGCTTTGCTTACTCAAACAAAGCTCAAGATAGAGACTGAACTGGTTGAGGCTCAGGCTACGCTTCATATTGTTTCAAATACCGTACGCGGTATGATTTTACGTGGAGAAAACGAAGAAGCGGTATTTGATTATTTAAAAAGTATTCATCAAGAAATGGACAACAAATTAGACGGTTTTATTTTCGATGGATTTTTTTCATATTTTGAAGTATTTGGAGGCGTGTTTTTTCATTCAGGAGGCTGGGAAGGTGAAAACTTTGATGCTACAGATCGTCCGTGGTATGGAGTGGCGCTTGAAGCCGGTGACAAAATAGCCTTTACGCCGATTTATTACAGCCCGCGTACATATCAATACGACATCACTTATGTTCACAGGATTTTTGACAACGAAGGTACGCCATTGGCTATGGTGTGCCTGAATGTACCGCTTGAACGAGTCAGAAATTATGTTATGGATATGCATATCGCAGAAGGCGGCTACGGTGTTTTATTAAGCGAAGATCTGGTTGTCATTGCGCACCCTAATTCTGAATTTATCAGCAACCCTATGCGCGAAATCAGTCCCGGTTTTTATTTGGTTTCGCAGGAACTTGAATTGGGAAGTAATATTTTTGAACGTGAATTTGATAATTATCTTGGCCAATGGACAGTGGCAACTACCATGCGCCTTGACAATGGCTGGGTTTTAATTCTTATGACGCCTAAAGCCGCATATTATCTTCAAATGCAGCAAATGATATTTATTATCAGTATTTTAGGTGTATCTTTTGCAGTGGCGTTGATTATTATTCTGATACGAATCGACATAGCAAGGAATAAGGCAGATGAGCAAAGCAGCCGTAAAAGTATTTTACTAAAAGAAACTCAGGAAGCCAGTATGGCAAAAAGTAAATTCCTTGCAACCATGAGTCACGAGATACGCACGCCCATGAATGTAATATTGGGTGTAACAGAAAGTTATCTGGAAAATGAAAAACTTGAACCTGTCATACGGGAAGGCTATGAAAAAATATATAATTCCGCCGATTTACTTCTGCATATCATCAACGATATTTTGGATTTATCAAAAATAGAAGCCGGTAAACTGGATTTAACTACTGCAAAATATGACATCTTAAGCTTGATAAACGATGTTGCCCATTTAAATTTAATACGATTCCAGCATAAACCGATTAAACTAAAGCTGCAGGTTGACGAAAATATTCCGTCGGAACTAATAGGCGATGAACTTCGCATTAAACAAATTTTAAATAACCTTTTGACTAATGCATTTAAATACACGGATACCGGCGAAGTAAAATTGTCATTTGCCGTCGATAATTCTGCGCAGATTCAAAATACGGAAATTGCACTTATTTTATGTGTCACTGACACAGGACGGGGCATGACTCCGGATCAGGTTGAGAAACTGTTTGATGAATATACCCGCTTTAACATGGAAAGCAACCGTACATCAATAGGTACGGGACTTGGTATGGCCATTACGCGCAATTTGGTTAAATTGATGAACGGTGTGATGTCAGTGGATAGTATGCCCGACAGAGGTACAACAGTAACCGTTTGTGTACCGCAGAGGATTAATGGTTCAGGTGTTATTGGGAAAAAAGCGGCGGAAGATTTGCAGAATTTCATTTTTAAAAATGCAATGCAGACAAAAAACAAAAAAATTACCCGCGAACTTATGCCTTATGGTAAAGTGCTGGTTGTAGATGATATGGTATCTAATCTTGATGTAGCCAAATTACTGTTAAAACCATATCAAGTGCAAATTGATACTGCAGAAAGCGGTTTTGACGCAATAGAAATAATAAAAAGCGGCAAGGTGTATGATATTGTTTTCATGGATCACATGATGCCGAATATGGACGGCCTTGAGACAACAAAAAAGATTCGCGAATTAGGATATAACCATACAATAATCGCTTTAACGGCAAATGCAGTAGTCGGACAGCAGGAAATCTTTTTAGCAAATGGCTTTGACGCTTTTATGTCAAAACCGATAGATATACGCCAGTTAAACGATTCGCTTAACAAGTTTATCCGTGATAAGGATCGCGGCAGGGGCGATCCCGGTACGGAGAACGGCTAGGTTAATAACCTGATATTGATTTTACTGTATTTGTAATATACCATACATTATGATTATAGCGTCGATAGATTTACAAAACGGCAAGGTTGTCCAGCTTAAACAGGGCGAAGAACTCGTATTACAGCGTGATAATCCGCTGGAACTGGCAGATGAGTTTAACCGCTACGGAGAAGTTGCGGTAATAGACCTTGATGCCGCGATGAACAAAGGTACAAACCTGGAAATAATTAAACCCATTCTGCGAAAAGCCGAGTGCAGGGTAGGCGGCGGCATCAGAACGCCCGAACAGGCAAAAGAGCTGGTGAGTCTTGGAGCGCGGAAAATCATTATCGGGTCTGCCGCATTTCGCGACCCCTCAAAAAAAGGCGCCGGAATTGCCGGCGGGGAGTTTGCGGTCAACGTCCCTTTTTTGCAGGCAATGTCAGAAAAAATCGGGCGGCAGCGGCTGATTGTTGCAGTAGACGCACGCGGCGGAGAAATTACCGTAGACGGCTGGAAAACACCGACAGGGCTTAACTTAATCGAGGCGGCAAAAGCGGTAGAACCCTTTGCCGGCGAATTGCTTTTTACCTGTGTAGAGCGCGAAGGCGGCATGACGGGCATTGATCCCGAACCCGTGCGCAAACTGCGCGAAGCGGTTTCCTGCCTTGTTACCGTTGCAGGCGGCGTCTGTACATTAGACGAAGTTTCCCAAATAGCCGCACTCGGCTGTGATGTGCAATTAGGTATGGCACTGTATACGGGTAAAATCTCTCTTGCCGACGCTTTTGTCGAATCGCTTAACTGGAAAAAAGTGCAGCCCTTTAACGGCCGTTATCTTCTTCCGATAATAGCCCAGTCGCCGGACGGACAAGTGCTGATGACGGGTTTCACCGATAAAGAAGCGTTAGCCGAAACTTTTAAGTGCGGCAATGTCTGTTTCCACAGCCGTACAAGGGACAAACTGTGGATGAAAGGCGAAAACTCAGGTAACACATTAAAACTTGTTAAGATTCGTACCGACTGCTATCGCAATGCACTACTTGCCATAGCCGAACCCGCAGGCCCTGTCTGCCATACAGGAGCGTGGTCGTGTTTTGAGGCTGACAGAAGATATACATTGGAATTTTTACAGAACATTATTACAGAAAGGTTCAGCAACCCCGCGCCCGGCTCTTATACAGCTACCCTTGATGATGAGCTTGTCCGCGAAAAAGTAATGGAAGAAGCAAAAGAGTTGTGTACCGCAAAAAACAAAGAAGAAACAATCTGGGAAGCGGCAGACTTATTTTATTTTGCCTCCGTGCTTATGACGCGGGCAGGAGTAACAATGGGCGAAGTTCTTGATGAACTTGACAGAAGGCATAAAAAATAGAACAAAATAGAAGGATCGTACGAAACGTGAGTAAATACTGGAA
>Ga0099364_10005695_pt1 | contig 18418 bp, 11 predicted proteins | sample TergutTh196P3_FD_73070 | JGI IMG/M metagenome (GOLD analysis project Ga0099364, IMG submission 73070) | Microcerotermes parvus P3 segment gut microbial communities from Pointe-Noire, Republic of the Congo - Th196 P3 | ecosystem: Host-associated > Arthropoda: Insects > Digestive system > Gut ...
CTTGATCGTAGGCGTCTCGGAAAACGGGAACTTCATCGCCTCGGATGTGCCCGCTATTTTAAAGCACACCGATAAAGTGTATTACCCGGAAGATAAGGAAATAGCAGTTTTACGCAAAGACTCCGTACAGTTTTTTAACACCGACAGAGAACCGCTCCAAAAACCGCCGGAAACCATAACATGGAGCCTTGACAGCGCAGAAAAAGGCGGCTGGCCGCATTTCATGCTCAAAGAGATCATGGAGCAGCCGAAGGTCCTGCGTGACACGATAAATTCCGCCGCAGCGGGCGGTGAAAACAAAGATGTCATTGACGGCATAGATATAAAGCATTTTAGCAAAATCGTCATAACCGCCTGCGGTTCGGCGTATAACGCGGGGTATGTCGCCAAATACGTGTTTGAGCGGTTGTGCAGGATCAACGTCGAGGTCGATCTAGCAAGCGAATTCAGGTACAGGGACGCCAATATCGACGCAAACACGCTTGTGATACTCATAAGCCAATCGGGCGAAACGGCCGATACGATAGCCGCCATGCGGGAAGCAAAGTCAAAGGGCGCGGTCACGTTAGCCATCGTCAATGTCGTGGGCAGCACGGTTGCAAAAGAGTCCGGCCATTGCATATACACAGCCGCCGGCCCGGAGATCGCCGTAGCGACGACCAAGGCTTTCTCCGCCCAGCTTGTTTTATTGTTTATACTGGCAATAAACTTTGCCACGAAACTGGGCAAAATATCGCCGGAAGAGGAGCGGGGTTATATTTCATATATAACAGAGCTGCCCGAAAAAGCGGCAAGCATCCTTGAGCAGGTGGATTCCATTCAAAAATACGCTTCCACATGCGTCGGTTATAAAAGCATTTTCTTCATCGGCAGGAACATTGACTATGCCATCGCGCTGGAAGGCTCGCTGAAACTCAAAGAGATATCATACATCCATTCGGAGGCTTACGCTGGCGGTGAGTTAAAGCACGGGACGATCTCCCTTGTGGAAGATAACACCCTGGTCGTCGCGATATCAAACTGCGGGCGGTTGCACGGGAAGATCATGAGCAACGCGGAACAGGTCATGAGCCGAGGCGCAAATGTGCTTCTTATCGGCAACTGCGAAAACGCAGAGACAGGAGACAAACTTTCATACATCAGGCTGCCGGAGAGCGAGGAGCTTTTCTCGCCGTCGCTGTCCGTCATCGCCCTGCAGCTTTTCAGTTACTACGTGGCGGCAAACAAAGGCCTAGACATAGACAAACCGCGCAATCTTGCAAAAAGTGTTACTGTGGAATAACTCAAGTTTCGCAGTAGCGAAACTTGAGAGGGATCAGGTGTCAGGGATTAGGGATTAGTCTAATAATTGAAAATCAAATTAAAGGATTGCAGTAAATCATAGCACAAAATAGGGTTTTACTCTTTCTACTAATCCCTGATCCCTTAAACGCCATAACTGCGAAACTTGAATTATAAATTGAGAGGAGAGATAAAAATGGGAGAGAAGATTGTACTTGCATACTCGGGCGGGCTGGATACGACAGCCATAATACCCTGGCTTAAGGAGAACTATGAAAATTGCGAAGTCATAGCATGCTGCGTTGATGTGGGGCAATGCGCGGACTATGACATGACAGAAAAAAAGGCGCTCAGGACCGGCGCGGATAAGGCATATGTAATAAACGCGGCGGACGAGTTTGTGACCGATTTTCTCTATCCGATGATCAAAGCCGGCGCCGTTTATGAGGGCAAGTATCTCCTCGGCACCTCGGCCGCGCGGCCCCTGATCGCAAAAAAACTCGTGGACGTCGCGCTTGCGGACGGCGCCGGCGCTATCTGCCACGGCGCCACGGGAAAAGGCAACGACCAGATACGTTTTGAAATAACTATCAAATCATTTGCTCCGCTTATCAAAATAATCGCGCCGTGGCGGTTGTGGGAGATCAAGTCCCGCGAGGATGCTATGGACTTTCTGCAAAAACGCGGGTTCGAGCTTCCTATGACAAAAGAGCAGAGCTACAGTCGCGACCATAACCTCTGGCACTCCAGCCATGAGGGTTTGGAGCTTGAAGACCCGGCTTTAGAGCCTGACTACAGGCGTGTACTGCAGATAAGCGTCCCGCCGGAGGACGCGCCGGACAAACCGGAGTATGTTCAGCTCGTTTTTGAAAAAGGTATACCGGTAAGTCTTGACGGTAAAGCCGTGACGCCCTCGGGCCTGATCGCCGCGCTAAATGAGATCGGCGGGAGAAACGGCGTCGGCATAGCCGATACCGTTGAAAACCGGGTCGTCGGCATGAAGTCGCGCGGGGTATATGAAACTCCGGGCGGCAGCATCATCTACGCGGCGCACAGAGAACTGGAAAACCTGTGCCTCGACCGCCAGACCGCATCGTTTAAAGCCACTGTCGGGCAGAAACTGGCGGAACTCATTTATGAAGGCCAGTGGTATACTCCTCTCAGGGAAGCTTTGTCGGCATTTATAGACGTGACCCAGCAACCCGTCTGCGGAACCGTCAGATTAAAGCTGTATAAAGGAAACATAATACCCGCGGGCAGCACATCGCCTTATTCCCTGTATAATCAGGAACTCTCCAGCTTTACGACAGGCGAACTCTTCAACCACAAGGACGCTGAAGGGTTTATCAAGCTTTTCGGCCTGCCGATGACGGTCAGGGCATTGATGAAGGGAACAGTTTTATGAAACTATGGGGAGGACGGTTTACGGACCGGACGGACTCGCAGGCGGAAAGCTTCAACTCCTCCATAACGTTTGACAGGCGGCTTTACAGGCAGGATATAACCGGCAGCATAGCACATGCCAAAATGCTGGGCCGGCAGGATATCATATCCGATTCTGACGCCGAAGCCATAGTAAACACGCTTATGGAGATCCTTTCGGATATCGAAAGCGGCGCTTTAGCGATAGATACGGCCGCGGAAGATATACACTCCTTTGTAGAAACCGAACTTATCTCGCGTTTAGGCGAGACCGGCGGGCGGTTGCATACAGGCAGGAGCAGAAACGATCAGGTCGCGCTGGATATGCGCATGTATGTTATAGATGAGATAGACGGGATCGGTGCGCTGATAATAAACCTGCTCGAAGCGCTGCTGACGACGGCGGAAAAACATACGGAAACTATAATGCCGGGGTTTACGCATATGCAAAAAGCGCAGCCCGTCACGCTGGGACACCATCTCTTAGCGTATTTCCAAATGTTCATGCGCGATTATAAGAGACTTGAAGGGTGCCGCGTAAGGACGGATGAAACCCCACTCGGTTCAGGCGCCCTCGCCGCAACTACATACCCGCTCGACAGGGATTTCATAAAAGAAGAGCTGGGTTTTTCGGCGATAACGCAAAACAGCCTCGACGCCGTGTCCGACAGGGACTTTTGCATTGAGTTCGTTTCATGCCTGTCCATCGTAATGATGCACCTGAGTCGATTCTGCGAAGAACTGATCATATGGTCAACTGACTCTTTCGGGTTCGTGGAGATATCCGACAGCTACGCCACAGGGTCTTCGATAATGCCGCAAAAAAAGAACCCGGACATGGCCGAGCTTATCCGGGGTAAAACAGGCCGCGTTTACGGCAGCCTGATGGGGCTTCTGACCATGATGAAGGGCCTGCCGCTGGCGTATAATAAGGACATGCAGGAGGATAAAGAAGCCGTTTTCGATGCCTCGGATACTGTAAAAGCGTGCCTGAACGTGTTTACAGGCATGTTTGCAGAGCTGAAGTTCAAAGAGGATAGTATGTATGGCAGCGCCCTCGGAGGATACACGAACGCGACCGACGCGGCGGACTGGCTCGTAAAAAAAGGCGTGCCGTTCAGGCAGGCCCACGAGATTACAGGGAAGCTCGTCCTCTACGCGATAGGGGCAAAAAAGCCCCTTGACAAGCTGACAATAAGCGAGCTAAAAGCGGTATCGGATATTTTTGACGAAACGCTTATTGAAGCTATTTCAGTAAAAGCCTGTATAGAGGCGAGAAACCTGCCCGGCGGTCCGGGTAAGACAGCGCTGCTTGCCGCAATAGACAACGCCCGCCGGTTTTTAGTAACTAACGGACCCAAAAAGAAAATAAAGTGACAAAATCCGTGTAAATCAAAGCCTATGTTGTTAGTTTTTGTTAACAATCGGTACAACATGTAGGTTTTTCTTGGATCTTTTTAAAACTTTGTCTTTACTTTTTTAAAACATGCATGATATAATCAGTCGGTTTTAATTATGCATGTTTAATTGTATGCTTATACTTCTAAGGAACATTATATAGCAACGGAGGCGCGCGGATGCCCGACATCGGTGAGATTTACGAGACTTATTATTCAAAAATCTACAATTTCATCTTCTTCAAATTACTGCACCGGCAGATAACCGAAGATTTGGTCAGCGACGTCTTTTTAAAAGTCGTCGATCATATCCATACGTATGACCCGACCAAGGGCGAGATATCGACCTGGCTCTTCACGATAGCCTCAAACACGCTCAACGATTACCTTCGCCGCCGGAATAAAGTAGTACCCATCACCCTTGACGATCTGCACGACGACGTGAAGCTGAGTGTGGATTTCAGTGAGCAGTCTTCGCTTATAAAAGATGAAAACAGGCGCGAGCTGTACGCAGCCCTCTCACAACTGGACGACCGGACCCGTGACATTATCTCTGAAAAGTATTTCCTCGGAAAAACCTTACGCGCCATAGCCGAGGAAAAAGACTTAAACGAAAGCACGGTATCCACTCTACACAACCGGGGGCTGGCTGCGCTGCGGAAATCTTTGGCGGTTTGACGCTCTGCGGTCGCGCAGCGCATAATGCATTGCGGCTTGTCCGCATTAGGGGGACGGCGAGAATTCGGAATTTTTTGAGCTACAACGGGCGGTTTTCCGTATATAGTGATACAGGGCGAAACATCCATCGCAACCCGCCGCTGTGAATTAATGAATAGTGAATAATTGTGGTAATTATGCATTATGAATTATGAATTATGAATTATTGAACTATGCATTGTACTCAGGAGGCATCAATTATGTTTACAGACGAGCGCTTTGATTTTTCTCAGGAGTCGGACCTTAAACCCCGGCTTTGGGAAAAGATGGAACAAAGGATAAAACAGACCGCGCCGGTTCGCCGCGAAGTGAGCCTTGACAGCATATCGCCGGCCGCGCCGCAAAAGAACTCAACTCAGCCCAACGGAATAAAACCAAATGACACAGCCATAAAATCCCCGCGAAAAACAAAGTGATCAGGGGCTAATTATGCATTATGCATTTAAACGTTACGACGAAAGGACAAGATAAAATGGATATTGGCAAACTTGCAAAAAAGGCGCTTTGGTGGCTTATTGGCGGGATACTGCTCATAACGTTTGTCGGTTATGCCGTCTCGGCCCTGCGCTATAACATTTCGGATATCCTTGAGACGCAGGATTACGGTCTTCTATGGGAACCGGGGCTGCTTATTGACCCCAACACTTATATTACCGGGGCGGGCGTGATATTGCTCGTTGTGGTCCTTTACTTTGTCCTCCGCAAGGATAACGAAGCCAAACGCGCACAAAAGATGTTAAAGGGAAAAGGCGCAACCATCGACGGCGCGCTCGAAAACTCCCGCTTCATGACCGACAGCGAGCGTGATTCCAACTTCGCGGCTCATGAATATTCAAGATTAAAAGACAGTAAGAAAGACGGCGTACCCGTACGCGCGGTCATGGAGGGCTCCAAACTCAAGATCAATCTCGCCCCGCCGATGCACGGGCTGATAATCGGCGCAACCGGCAGCGGTAAGACGACAACGTTCATAAACCCCATGGTGCAGATACTGGGCGAGACACAAGCCCGCTCATCCATGATCCTTACAGACCCGAAAGGCGAGCTTTTCCAAATGCATTCCCAAAAACTGACGGAAAAAGGCTACAAGGTCATGGTGCTCGACCTGCGAGACCCGTATTCATCATACAGGTGGAACCCCCTTGAGAGCATTTTCAAAATGCACGAGGATTATCTCGCGTGCGGCAAGGGGATTTTCAAGCGGAGCGACTCCGCCGCGGAGTCCGAACTCGAGCTGCAAAACGACCCGGACAGCTACGGCGAAACCTGGTATGAGTACAACGGCAAGGCATACTCAAACGGTAAGGAGCTCAGCGGCGTCATAAAGCTCGCGCGTCAGAAAATATATGATGAGTTATATGAGGACTTAAACGACCTTGTAGGCGTCCTCTGCCCTATCGAATCTCAGGACGACCCCGTCTGGGAAAAAGGCGCGCGCTCTATCATAATGGCGACGCTGCTCGCCATGCTTGAAGACTGCGAGACCCCCGAACTCGGCATGACCGTCGAAAAGTTCAATTTCTTTAACCTCAATAAAGCGATCGCCAATTCGGAAAACGATTTCGCGGCGCTGAAAAACTATTTCATGGGCCGTGACAGGCTCTCAAAATCCGTCACCCTTTCGCGGCAGGTGCTGTCCGCCGCGGAATCGACGCTTTCGAGCTACATGTCCATCGCCTTTGACAAAATGAACATTTTCAACGACGAAGGCATCTGCGCACTGACCTCCGCGACAGACATAGACCCCGCCGTCTTTGCCTCGGAGCCGACTGCGCTGTTTCTGAAAATACCGGACGAAAAAGACACCCGGCACGGCCTCGCGGCGGTTTTTGTCCTTTGCATATATAAGGCGCTTATCAAAATAGCATCCGCCCGGGAGGACCTTTCCCTGCCGCGCAACGTCTATTTCATCCTTGACGAGTTCGGCAATATGCCGCAGATAGACAAGTTCGACAAGATGATAACGGTCGGACGAAGCAGGAAAATATGGTTTAACATGGTCGTGCAGTCATACGCGCAGCTCGGCAACGTATACGGGGACAAAGTCGCCGACATCATAAAAAGCAACTGCGGCATAAAGATGTTCATAGGCTCGAACGACATAGAGACCTGTAAGGAGTTTTCCGAGCTTTGCGGAAACATGACCGTATCCACCAGCAGCGTTTCCACCTCCGGAGGAAAGGAAGCGAACGTGTCCGTATCGACGCAGATGCAGACCCGCCCGCTGATCTACCCCTCGGATCTGCAAAAACTGAACAACAACGTAAGCACGGGCAATTCCATCATAGTGACCTTTGGAAACTACCCGCTGCAAACGAAGTTCACGCCCAGCTATAAATGTTCGCTGTATCAGTTCGGCACGATGGACCTTTCAGAGGTACGCAGCAACCTGTTTTTCAGCGACGAGGTCTACTACGACCTCGACGAGCGAAACGCGATCGTACTAAACACCGAAGAAGAGGCAAGCGAGGGGTAATTCATAGTTCATAATGCATAATGCATAATGCATAATTACTATGCCGGCAGACTAATCCCTAATCCCTGATCCCTAATCCCTAATCCCTATCCAATATGAATAATCACCACTATGGGGGAGAAATAACTAATGAAATTAAATGATCGAACAGACGCAACGAGTAAAAGAAAAGGCTTTCGCAATGTATTCCGAATTCCGCTTTCGCAGACTAAGGCCGCGAGGGCGGTGTGCCTGATTATTGCGTTTTTGCTGATGTTCCCTGTGGCCGTACTCATACTTTCCGACCCCGGTCCCGTGTATGCGTCGCATCCGGACGATACGCCCGGCAGCCCGGTGCAGTCGCCGGATCCTTCGCCGGATACCTCGCCGGACACTTCGCCGGATCCTTCACCGGACCCCTCTCCCGATACTTCACCGGATACCTCGCCGGATCCTGATCAGTCGCCGGATCCTGACGAGTCCCCCTCCCCTTCCCCGTCGCCGTCCCCTTCTCCGAAGCCGTTCCCCTCGTGGTTTGATGACCTGCGCACTTTGCCGGTTTGGCTTTTTGAGGTTGACGAGTTTCCCGCTTGGTTTTACGAACTGAAAGAAATGCCGGTATGGTTCTACGATATACCCAGAGTACCCCAGTGGTTTTATGATATCAAGGAAATTCCCGACTGGTTCTACGGACCGAAACCGGAGACGACAAAGGAAGGAAACCCGTTCGACAGGGACGATCTGGAGCCCTGGGAGAGGCCTGAGTATTGGCAAAACGGGCAAAACGGCGAAAACGGCGAAAACGGTGAAAACGGCGAAAATGGTGAAAACGGCGAAAACGGCGAATGGCCGTACCCGCCGGGAGGACCGGGAGGACCGGGCGGACCGGGAAATGGTGAAACCCCGCCCAATGGGGGAGAAAACGGATTTCCTGAAGTCACGTTCGACCGTGAGATGTACCCGTTCGCGTATCAGTTGCCTGAGGATTTAGGCGTTATCGGCTCAAGCATGCCTTTCGGTATAGTCTCCGACGGCCCCGTGAGGCTCATTTATCCGGATGTGTTCATCACCATGACGCGTGACGATGAAGAATTTTACCATACACCGGGCGATCTGATAACGGATGACGGTGTGTATACCGCGTTTGCGCCCGGAGACAGCCCTGTGTTCCAATTTCGTATTGTCACCGCCCCCGTTAATGATTTAAGGGAATACCCCGCTCCCGCCGGCTTTTATCTTCAAAGCGTGATTCACAACAACGGGCCCGACAGGATGCTTAATTCCAGTAATTACAGCTTGATAGAGGACGGCACGTACATTTTCACTATTGCCGATACGGAAACAGACGAGCTTTTCAGTACCGTAAGAGTGACCCTTGATACTGTCCCGCCGGAGCTGATCTTCACCGGATGGGAGCCCGGAGAAGCAAGAGCCGCCGCACCCGTGGAATACTACGCGGTCGAGCTTGAATCCATAGTCAGCGTCACTTTAGACGGCAGGCAGCACATCCCGCAGGCCAACACACTGACCGAGGCTGGCCGCTACATCATTACGGTGACCGACCTCGCCGGCAACGAAACCGTATACTCTTTCCGCCTGACCTCGGGCCTTAATGTCTCCGCCGTATGGGTCATAATAATCTTCATCGTGCTCCTTGGCGCACTCGCCTTCTTCCTGCTCCGCAACAGACGCAAAGCGAGAGTTCGCTAACGCGGAATGCGGAATTATAAATTATTGAGCTATAATTCGTCTGACTTCGTATATATACATAGCAGCCACTCTTACGACTAACCCCTAGCCCCTAGCCCCTAACCCCTAATTCAAGCGTTTAAAGCCTAACGGCTATAAACATAAACTAAATTATGTAACTAATTGAGGAAGGAGGGAAAATCATGGCTAATTTTACACAGATTCTCCAAGCTGATTTGGGGGCCGTAACCAGACCTATCGTCGATTTGCTGACAACGGTCTTTACGGTGGCTATTCCCCTGGTCGGCGCTATTGGAGCCATCTTCTGCATTGTCCTGGGCGTCAAGTTCGCCAAGGCGGAAGAGCCGCAAGAGCGCGAAAAGGCGAAGACCGGACTGAAGAACGCCATCATCGGGTTCGTTCTGATTTTCGTACTGGTCGTCGCACTGCGTATCGGCATCCCCGTTATGGAAGCCTGGGTCGGCGCCAACCCCCCGCCCCGCACACCCTAATGCGGACGTTCAGACCGGGCGGTTCGCCGGGACTTTTATCCCGGGCTCCCGAGCGCACCGCCCACAGGGACAATTAGCAACTCAAGTTTCGCAGTAGCGAAACTTGAGAGGGATCAGGTGTTGAAGGTTAAATTATAAGATTAAACGCAAAACGGGGTTTTTACTCTTTCTACTAACCCCTAATCCCTAGTCCCTGATCCCTAAATCACACAAGTACGAAACTTGAGTTAATAATTATGCATTATGCATTCATAAGATCGGGTTCCGCCCGCATAAAGGATGTAGTATCATGGTAAATTGGTTTGAAAATGTTTTCAGTAGTATAAGCAAACCTTTTGAAGATATGGTTGACGGTATTTTCGCAATATATCAATTTTTCGTAAGCGTCTTCGACGGCTCGTTCTTTAACTGGCTGTGGAGCGACGTCATGTGGCCGTTCATCCGCTATGTCTTTGAGCTGTTTTTCCTTGCCTGTATGGCCCTTCCGCTGACGCTGGTCGGCCTTGTGGGCGATGTGGTGGACGTCTTCGCCGGCCTGAGCCCGATAAGCGCCGCCCAGTACGAGGTGATGACGGTATCAACGCGAACCGACCGTTTCAGAGGCCTCAACACCAGCGACAGAAGATACGATGAAGACTGGTACTACGCCTTTGGCACCCCTTGGAGATCTGTGCCAATAGTGTATGAATATGACGAGGTTTGGAAGGAGTATTTCCGGGTCTATTCCGTCAGTACGGCTCTTTTATTAGATATATACCGGGAGGCTGAACGCCTGGGCTATACAAATCCGGACATGCTGCTAAACAACTCTTCGCTGGCAGCTAGCATGATGACTGTGGAAAGGTCGCATTCGTATCAGAATAATTCCATGAGTTCAGCGTATCCTTGGAACTCTGAAATAGCAAGAGCGACCGGAAGTCCGTATTTCACTCAGAGTGCGAACCCGAATACCTATCCAAACCGGGTAGGGGAAGATTTTTTCATGTCCTTTTACATTGACCCCGGAGACAATATTATCGGACCGCAACTCACGCTCTTCACATACCACACTCACAGGTCGATCTGGCGCGCCCAGATCCAGTCTAACCCGACTGTCGTTCAGAATCAGTCTTTACCCTATACGAATATGAACAGATACACGCCGCTCACGCAGCGGGTCATGGCGGCCAACGGGGTGCAGCCGGGCAGCGAGGGTATGTACAGGGCTATCGAGAGGGAGTCACATGAACAATTGCGTCAGGATCGGGGTTTCAAGCCGAAAGTTGAAACATATGAAACAACCATTCTGGACTACTTTATGAATCACGGGACCGTCACAAGGGTTTTTTGGGGGGTCGTCCTTATCGGGATCGCGCTCTGCCTCGGGTTTTCTATCGTCGCCGTTCTTCGCTCCATAGGCGATCTGCAGCTCAACCGCCCCCTCGGACGGGTGATCGCCTCTGTGGGTAAGGCGATGCTGTCATTCCTCCTTGTGCCGTTTTTATGCATGACCGCCATAGCCCTCTCCACTATGGTGATCAGGCAGGTAGGCGTCCTGTTTGATACCACAAATGAATACGGGGAAGCGGTCAGCGTGGAAGGCGCGCTGTTCCTCTCGGCGGTCGCGCCCAAGAATGTAAAAGTGTATTATGACGTAACTCATAGATTTCCACTTCCGTCTAATTATAAAGCTCCGTGGCTTGGTGGTAGCTCTGATGATGGCTTTCTTAGTGTCACAACAAGAGTGCGGGTACAGAATCCTTCTGATGCTGAGCAGGAGGAAGCTTATGATGATCTCAGGAATGATTTGATATTCGGCCGCAGGGGCGTCGGTTTTTCGGACATAAAGCAGAACCAAAAAGATTTGGACGTATGGGATATGATGTTTTCCGGCCCTTTGTTCTTTTCATTCATAGCCGCGTGGTTCGCCGTGATCATGCTGCTTATGATCGTGCTGGTCTTTATCCGGCGAATATTTGAGGTCATCATGCTCTACCTTGTCTCGCCGTTTTTCGTTTCAACTATCCCTCTCGACGACGGCAAAAGATTCTCGAGTTGGCGCGATATGTTCATAAGCCGGCTCATATCCGGGTTCGGGTCGCTCTTCTCGCTGAAAATATTCCTGCTGCTGCTGCCGCTCATATGGTCCCCTTACCTGCGCTTCAGCGACAGCGATTTCACCGATTCGTTCTTTAAAATACTGCTTATGGTGGGCGGCATATACAGCACATACAAGTCGCATACGCTCATTTCTACGATAGTCAACCCGCAGGCCGCGGCTTCCGAACAGGAAAGCGGCGGAGCAATGACCGGCCTCGTTGGTATGGGCCTCGGTGCCGCCTGGGCTACGGCTGGAGGCTCCGTTAACCTCCTCAGAGGCGCCATAGGCGGCTCATCTGTCGGCTCGCCGACAGGCGGAGACTCCGCTCCACCCCCCTCCGGCAACGCAAACCCCAATTTGTAACTCAAGTTTCGCAGATGCGAAACTTGAGAGGGATTAGGGATTAGGGAACAGGGATTAGTCGAAAAATTGAAAATTAAGGGATTATCATGGTTTTTACCGCAAAACGGGGTTTTTACTCTTTCTACTAACCCCTGATCCCTAGTCCCTAGTCCCTAAATAAAAAACTGCGATAACAATTATGCATTATGCATTGAAAAAGGAGCCAGGCCATGAGAATTATCCCTAAGCAGACCCGTGTTCGGATACAGTTTTTCAGGAATCTTGACTTGATCGACGTTATCGTAGGCATGGTGGGCGTCACTATCGCGGTGTTTTTGTTTTCATCAAACCTGCCGGGGCGCTTCTGGATCATGCTTGCGGTGGCGATGTTGTTCGTTACCTTGTTGATGCGCATAGAAAATGACAAGATATACATGATGATACTGCACTTGCTCAAGCATCTGACGTCAAACCGGGCGTTTGTCAAAAACGCCGGTAAGAAAGGCGGCAGTGACATACGCTCCATAACGCCATTTACCGGCATTTCCGAAGATTGCATAGAGTACGACGGCGAGTACTACGCGCAGGTGATAGAGATAAGTTCCCTTGAGTTCCGCTTTTTAAGCGAATACCGGCAGGACAGCATAATCGATAGGGTGTTCGGCGCCACGCTGCGGCAATCGGGAAACCTTATGGTCAGCCTGATAAAACTCGACCGGCCGATAAATTACGACAGCGTGATAGCTGGCGAATACCAAAAAATCGAGCATATGCGGCAGTCGCACACCAACGGCCTTTTCAGCGACGAGGAACTTGCCTGCCGCATAGAGGTCATCAATGACCGCATCGAACAGTTAAAAACCTTCAATGTGAAAAGTCAGGTCGTCCGCCCTTTCTATTATCTTATGCTCTTTGACAAGAGTAAGATCGTATTAAAAGAGCACGCAGCCACAGCGCTCACTTTACTTGTTTCATCAGAGTTGGAAGCAAAGATGCTCAATGACGTCGAGCTTGCCGTTTTCTGTAAATATAACTATACCTACGACTTTGACGAGCGCGAGGCGACCTCCATCTCCCCCGAGGATTACATGGACTGGATACTGCCGGAAAAGCTGGACATATCAGCAAGAAAACATGTCTGCGACGGCGTTACCGCCCATACGCTGCGCATAATCAACTATCCTACGACGGTTTTCAACGCCTGGGGCCACCGGATATTCAACATACCTGATACAAAAGTGGTAATGAAGATGACGCCCATGGACAAGTCCAAATCCATAACGCGCATCGACAGGGCGATAGACGAGCTGCGCGGCCAGGCGCAAGGCACCGGCAAAACGAGCCGGCTTATCCAGCTTGACGAACATATCCAGACGCTGTCGAATCTGCTTACCTTACTGCAAAACGACAGTGAGACCCTGTTTGAGGTCAATATATACATCACCGTCTTTGAGAGAAACCCGGAGGAGCGTTTAGGCGCGAAGAAAAAGGTGCGCAGGCTGCTCAGCGAAGAGAGCTTTCGCTGTGAGGACGGGATTCTGCGCCAGTTGGAGTCATATGTCGGCTCCGGGCTGTCGGCCTATGACCCGCTCCACAAGGAAGCCCGCGGCATACATTCCAGCAGCGCGGCCGCCGTGTTCCCGTTCGTACACAGCGTTATCAATGACCAAAAAGGAATAGTTATCGGAGACAACGGCAGAAGCCCGGTCATCATAGACTTTTTCAAGCGTGACAACAACCATGTAAACAGCAATATGGTCATCATCGGCAAATCCGGCAGCGGAAAGAGCTTCGCCACAAAGACAATACTTACGAACCTCGCCGCCGAGGACAGCAAGGTATTTATTCTCGACCCCGAAAATGAATACGGCGGGGTCGCCAGAAAAGTAGGCGGCAAGGTCATAGACGTGGGGAGTTCCAAAAGCGGGCGCCTCAATCCTTTCCATATAGTACCGAGCATAGCCGAAGAGGATGAGGAGGAGGAGACCCAGCACACCAGCTTCTCCGCGCATCTGCAATTTTTGGAAGAATTTTTCCGCCAGATCGTCCCCGACGTCACCGCCGACGCCATGGAGATGCTCAATACAGCCATCGTCCGCACGTATGAAGGCAAACACATAGACGAAGAATCGGACTTCACCAGGCTTGACCCCATAGACTTCCCCACCTTCGACGATCTTTACGATAATCTTCTCAGCTCGTTCCAGTCCACCCAGAGCGAGTACGGCAAGAGTAATCTCAGGGTACTGCTGACGCATGTATCCAAGTTCGCCGGCGAGGGCCGCAACGCCCATCTCTGGAACGGCGAGTCCACGGTAACGACCAACGAGAACTTTGTCGTATTCAATTTCCAGTCGCTCATAGCCAACAGAAACCGCATGGTGTCAAACGCCCAGATGCTGCTTGTACTGAAGTGGCTCGATAACGAGATAATAAAAAACCGCGACTATAACATACGTTATAACGCGCAGCGTAAGATCATAGTAGTGGTAGACGAAGCCCATGTCTTCATAGACAGCAAATACCCCGTCGCTCTGGACTTCATGTTCCAACTGGCAAAGCGTATCCGTAAGTACAACGGTATGCAGATCATCATAACGCAGAACATCAAAGACTTCGTCGGCAGCGAGGAACTCGCCCGCAAGTCCACCGCTATCATAAACGCCTGCCAGTATTCGTTTATATTCGCCCTCGCCCCCAACGACATGCACGACCTGTGCAAACTGTACGAAAAAGCCGGCGAGATAAACGAGAGCGAGCAGGAAGAGATAATAAACAACGGCCGCGGCCAGGCCTTCGTAGTGACCAGCCCCAGCAACCGCTCAAGAATACGCATAATAGCGTCGGATGAATTGCAGAAGCTGTTCTAGCGGGCGCGATGCGCCCGCAGGGATTAGGGATAATCTCCACTACGTTCCGATGAAACGCTTGATTTAATGTCCGCACGGCGGGAAAAGAGGATCTCTTGTTATAGGGGTCAGGGATTAGTAGGACGAAGCCCCCCCGATCACATAAATAACCACCCCCAACGACTAATCCCTAATCCCTAGTCCCTAATCCCTTCGAACAACTCATAACGCACAATTATAAGGAGGAAAACAATATGTTGAACATCGAACAGGTCGCCGGGGATGGCGTGGTTACTTTAAATCTTTCCGGGAGGCTTGATACAAGCACCAGCGCACAGTTGAAGACCGAGCTGGATCCCATTTGGGAGGCCGGGGACCGGAATATTATTCTGGAACTGTCCGATCTGCAATACGTCAGCAGTGCCGGCCTGCGCGTATTTCTGATGTCCGAAAAGAAATGTAAAGCAAACGGAAAATTCATGAAACTCACCGGCGTCAGCCAGACCATCCGCGAGATTTTCGACATAGTAGGCTTTTCGGGACTACTAACCATTGAATAATTCATAATGTATGACTCGGTAATGCATAATGCATAATGCATAATGCATAATTAGTCGATAAAGAATGTGTAACATCAAAACAAATGTTTCGTCACAAAATTTTTGAGCTACTCCCAAGTTTTTTCCGTATATATAAACAGAAACCATTATGAATTATGCATTTGCGGCCAAGGGCCGCATCAGAAACCATTATGCATTATGAATTATGCATTATGCATTTGCGGCCGCAGGCCGCAGTAAGGAGGCGACTAAAATGTCTGATGCTAATCCGCTGAATAATAATCAGCCCGAAGAACCGGAAGTCATAGATCTAGATGGTGAAGAAGATATTCCAATTGATGAATATTTTCGTCAAAATCAGGAAAAGAAGGCTGATCAGCCTGTGAATGCGCAGCCCGTGAATGATCAGCCTGTGAATGCGCAGCCCGTGAATGATCAGCCCGTGAATGCGCAGCCCGTGAATGATCAGCCCAAAGAACCGGAAGTCATAGATCTGGATGATGATGAAGATATCACGATTGATGAATATTTTCGTCAAAATCAGGAAAAGAAGGACAAAGAGAAGGTCAATGACCCCATGGATCTGGATGACGGTATCGAGGAAATCTTTAAAGAAGATGAGGAGATCCTGGACGCCGGAGAGGCAGTCAAGGATGATTCCGCGGTCCAAAATGCGGAACCTGAGGTTGCCGCCGACGAACTCGAAATGGAAGAGATCGAGATCGAGAAGCCGAAATCGGAAGCCGAGAAGAAAAAGACCGAAGCTGAAGAGGAAATGGATGAGGCGAAAATGGGGTTGCCTCTGCAAAATATGCAGCCCGGTAAAGCTAAATCCGACTCCAAAGATGCCGACTCCAAAGAAGCCTCACAGGATGAGCAGGGCCTCCTGTACAGGCCCAAGATGTATAAAGTCGGGTATTATTTGGGCAAGTGGATACTAGGGCCGACCGTGCGATTTGCAAAAAAGGCGGCGGTAGGCACCGTAAAGCTTAGCTTTAATATGTCGTTAGGAGCCGCGAAGTTAGCCGGAAAAGCAGGCTTAGGTTTAGCAATGCTCCCCGTAAAAGCGGGCCGCGCCATCTTTACGGATCCGCCAGGCTCCGATGCCAGGCGCGTGACCGAAGAACAGAAGCAGCGCAACAAACATCGCAAGATCGATGAGAAAGCCAGAGACAAGCACGAGAAGGCTCTGGAAAAGAGCGAGAAAAAAGAGGCTCAAAGGCTGGCTAAAAAATACCCCAACAGCATACTCGATCCCGACTCCAAAGAGGGTAAGGCGCTTACCATACGCGAAAAGGAGGCCAAACAGGCCAAGCAGGACGCCCGCAAGCTTGAAGCTGACGCAAGACCGTCTCAGGAACGCGTGGAATACTGGAAAGCAAGGGTTAAAGATGCCGCCGCTCGTGAAAAATCCAGAGGCTTTTTTGGAAAAGTCAGGGACTACGTAACCTTCAGGAGAGATTCGGAAACTCTTGGAAGAAAATTAGATAGGGTCCAAAAAGAAGCCGACGCGAAGGGTGAAATAGCGCAGAAAGCCCAAGCCAAGGCGACTAAGCTCAAAAACGGCATCGCAACTGCCAAGGCGGAGATGAGACAATCGGTGATGGATCGCCTCATGACCCCGGAGCTGGCAATGGATCCGGAGCCCGAACCGGTCATGCAGGATCCCGCCGATCAGCAATCCCTCATCCAGTCCATGGAGGATCATCTTGATGTCGATCAGGCTATGGAAGAGCATATGCAGGAGCTCCCTGATATTGATAAAATCCTCGAAGACTCCATGGAGGAGCTGGACCCTCAGCCGACGGTCAATCAACCGACTGTCGATCAGCAAACCCTCGACCAGACCAAACAACCGACTGTCGATCAGCCGGTCGTGAATGAGCCTGTACAGCAGCCCGTCAATCAACAGACTGCGGAGCCGCTCGCCCCGCAGCCCGCGGCAAAAACCACTCAGGAGCCGGTTAAAAAAGATTCGCCGGTGATCCCCGTCATCGAACAGGAGACGCCCGCAAAAGCAAACGCTCCGGTCAGGATCGAAATAAGTTTTATAGAGCTGCAAATCGAGTCCGGCCTATTATCGCCCGAAAAAGCCCAAAAAATAAAAGTATCAATAGAACCGATCAAAAAGAAAGAACTGCAAGTCCCCGCAGCCGTAAGAGGCGTTTAAATCAAAAGAACGTAGAAGCAAGGAGGACGGTTCTTCTGCCAAGCAGAAGAACCGTCCTCTTGGGTTACAGGTCAGGCGGCATGTGATAACATCGGCATTTCTTGATCGGGCAGGGGCTCTGCTCCTGCCCTACAACATGAGAAATGAAAGTTTGCCGCAACGGACTGACGTCAGAATGAAAGCAACGTAATAACCTACAAAAAACCCGGAGGACATGAGAGGCCTTCCGGGTTTTCTTTTCCGAATTCCGAATTCCGAATTCCGCATTGTTACACAACGACATCAAATATCCGTTTTCCGTCAAAATCCACCCACTTGGCGTAAGGCTGCTTAGTTACGCCTTTGCGGAAATCGAACGTGATGAGATAGCCTGTCGATACGCCTTTGCCGTCTAAAAAGCCTGCGAGCTGCTCGTAGGCTTTTTCGTGCGCGGCTTCGCCTTTCCAGAGTTTCAGCTCAATTATGAACTGCTCGCTGCCAAAGTCCACCACTATGTCCATCCTGCGCAGGTCTGTAAACTGGCTCTCTATATGGTAAAACCCCTGCCCGTTTATCAGCGGCTTTAGATAAGATAAAAACAACAGCCGCCCTTCGCGTTCGATGAATTCCGCGTCGCGCTGACTGAATATCTCGGCGTAGTGCTCCGCGAACTTACGCAGACAAAGCTCCATGTTAAGCCGCCCATCGCGGATCACGTCGCTTTGAACTATGCCCGTTACCCGTTTCTTTGGGATCGAATCCTTTGATATGAAATACTCATACATAAGAATCTCAAAAATCCTGTTTGACACTACCGCCTTGTTGCGCTCGCCTTTTTTTACAAAGCCGTAGGTATGGCCGAGGTCGATGATCGGGTTGTAGATGTTAAAGCCGTTCCCATCCCCTGCGACAAGCAGGCCATAGAGGAAATCGTACAGATCCTTGTTGTTTTCCAGATTCTTGTA
>Ga0099364_10005696_pt1 | contig 18414 bp, 13 predicted proteins | sample TergutTh196P3_FD_73070 | JGI IMG/M metagenome (GOLD analysis project Ga0099364, IMG submission 73070) | Microcerotermes parvus P3 segment gut microbial communities from Pointe-Noire, Republic of the Congo - Th196 P3 | ecosystem: Host-associated > Arthropoda: Insects > Digestive system > Gut ...
GCGTCATAGTTCATATAGATGAATCTATCTTTGGCAGGAGTCTGGATGAGCTGGGATTAAATGAACTTGCAACACGTTTACGGGATGGTTATCAGTTTGACGCTTACAGAACCGTTTCTTTTACCGGCATAGACAGTGTTTTTTTTAGCCGCAAATTATTTAATAACTGGCATATCTATATAGGTGTTCCGGTGGAAGAGTTTTATCAGGATGCAAATGCCATGTTATATATTTTATCAGGAACAGGCCTTGTTTCCATGCTGCTTTTATGCGGTATTTTAACATTTGTGTATGCAGCTAAAAAACGTTCCGACGAAGCCTCCAGGCTTAAATCATCGTTTCTTGCAAATATGAGCCATGAAATACGCACACCGATGAATTCGATCCTTGGCATGTCCGACCTTTTATTAAATTCACAGCTTCCCGAAAGAGAGATGGGATATGTCCATGATATACACACATCCGCTCATTCACTCTTATCTATCATTAATGATATTCTGGATATGTCAAAAGTAGAAGCAGGAAAGCTGGATCTCAGCCCTGTACATTATGATTTTCATGCCCTTGTAGATAATGTGGTATCGATGTTTATGCTTGCTGCAAAAAGGAAGGGGCTGGAATTTAGATTTGAATACTTCGGCGAAATGCCCGAAGCCCTATTTGGCGATGATATAAAGCTGCGGCAGGTATTGATAAATATCTGCGGGAATGCTGTCAAGTTTACAGAAAATGGATATATCGACTTTAAAACAACTATATTAACGGAACAAAATAATATTATTTTCCAAATAAAGGATTCCGGCATAGGTATTAGAAAGGAAGATATTCCAAAGCTGTTTCATACTTTTGAACAATCCAAAACAGAAAAAAACAGATATATCGCCGGTACGGGGCTTGGGCTTGCCATAAGCAAAAAGTTTATTGAAATGATGGGAGGCGGCATTAGTGTTGAAAGCGAATATGGAAAAGGCAGTGTTTTTACGATAACCATCCCCATGATACCGGGAAACGTTGACGAAATCAGACAAAGCGAAAGCTTTGATAAGGAATGTTCCATAAGTGCGCCGGAAGCAAAAATTCTGGTAGTTGACGATAATGATTTTAACCTAAGAGTAGCTGCCGGCATTTTGGGTTTGCTGGATATAAACGCAGATACGGCATTATCGGGCAAAGAAGCCATAGAAATGATTTCCAGGAACGATTATGACATTGTGTTTATGGATCACATGATGCCGGAAATGGACGGCATTGAAACATGCGCGGCAATTCGTGCCTGGGAAAAAGAAAAAAAGAATAAAGGTGTGGAGTTTGCAAAGCAAACTCCTAAACAATTGGAATTCGAACGGATTCCAATTGTGGCGCTAACTGCAAATGCCTTACAGGGTGCAAGAGAAATGTTTTTAACAAGCGGATTTAACGGATTTTTATCAAAACCTATAGAGATACCGGATTTAATAAAAATACTTATAGAATGGCTTCCGCCGGAAAAAATCATACAAACATCAGAAAACAGAACCGAAATTAATATCGAGAATATCAAAAACGAAAACGATGCTTCGCTGGATCTCTTTTTGTCAAATCTAAGCAAAGTTAATGAAATAGATGCAGAAGCAGGCCTCCATCGCATGAATGGCCATAAAAAAATGTTTCGTGACTATTTACAGCTTTTTTTCGAAAAACTTAAGGAAAGCAGCGAAAAAATGGCACAATATATGGACAGTGAAGACATAAAGAATTTTTCAATCAGCGTACATGCGATGAAGTCTGCACTTGCCAGCATTGGCGCAGTAAGTCTTTCAAATACAGCACTGAAGCTGGAAACCAAATCAAAGGACGGAGATACCGAATACTGCATAAAAGAATTCCCCGGTTTTTTGGAACGGCTTGAAAACTTATATGAACAATTATCGCTTATTTTTCCAATATTGAATGACAATGCAGAAAAAGCCAAAGGATACTCCGAAGACCTTCATAAAAGCATAGAAAAAGCCGCAGAAGCTGTGGAAAACTACGACAGCGATACAGGTTTAGAAATACTAAACAAACTCCTGGCTTATGATTTTGGCGAAGAAACAAACGGACAGCTTAAGAATGCGTTAACTGCATTAAAGCGCTATGACTATGACGGCGCCAGGGAATGTCTGTTAAAACTATTTAATTAATTCCAGGCTGCATAGGGTATAATAGTTAAATAGGTAATACTGTCTGGTTCACTATTTCTTAAACAAATGCTCCTTGAATTGCAGGTCTTCAATACGGATATGATTGATCCACCATTGCTTAAGAAAAGTCATGTAATGCTGCGAATCCCTGTCCAAAATGCTGTCTCTCCCCAGCTTTTTTGACTGAACCGACAACTCACGATGCAATTCACGATGCTTAATCAAATTGGGATATTCAATCTTTTCAAGAAAGTCTTCTTCTGTCCGGAAATGGATACGCGAATAATCATCCATCATTTCAACTATTGGAGAAAGTATATCCTTAACGTAATTATTCTGCATCCCAAAATGCAATGAATTGATAATAGAGACAATTCCCCTGTGGTGTTCATCAATTATTGGAATACCCAGATTGTATTCAGGTTTCCAGACTATAAAGACATTGTGTTCCAAAAAGAGCCGGTGTGTTTCGCTAACCTTTTCGCTTGACACAGACATTACCCCCTTAATATACAATATTATTCCATTATAGTGCATCTCTACCGGAATTGCAAACCAAATCCCAGCCTGCATATATTGACAAATTTACAAAAATGTATATAATTATAAGTATGCCGACTAACAATAAAGAAAGACGCCTCATCTACAAGGAAAGAAAAATACAGGGTTTTTGCCCCAGATGCGGTCAAAAAAAGAGAAAAAGCGATAAAAACAGCTATTGTGAAGACTGCCGTGAGTATTTTCGCGATTATAACTATGAAAAAGCTGATATTATTAACAAAGCACGGCAAGATCTGTATCATCAAAGAAAAATGAACAACTTATGCCCCCGCTGCGGTAAAAAGATTAATTCTCGATACGAGAATATAATCTGCAGAAACTGCCTGGCAAAAGCTAATAAATAGAAGAAATTGGCATAAGAAACAAATCCTCCTAAATCCTATGAGTTAAAATCTTGTGCCTATGCTTAGCCATGGGCGCAGATGACTTGAATAGTTGGTTGTTTCGAATAAATAAGAATAGTTTATTCCGGCTTCCAGATATAAACGTTCCAACAGCATCCAAAGCAGTGAAAGCCCTGTGTTTGCATAGACCAAACTGTCGTCCTGCTCCTTGTTTTCAATTGGTATAATTATTCCTGCTCCGGCCCGGAATGTCAGGGCAAGATTATTGTCAAGAAATTGTTTTTGCAGTAAAACATTGCTTTCCAATAATACTGATTGGGCTGAATCATTGCCGCCAAGAAGTGAGTTAAGCGAATACCATGCAGGGACAAATTCCAGGCCTATGTTAAAATAACTAAGATTTGAAGAAACTGCGCTTAAACGTAATCCCATACCGGAAAGAAATTGATCCAGGGAACTGCTTTCACCGTGCATATCCATAAATGTAAACCAGTTTGCGCCAGCATAAATATAAAGACCCAAAGGGGATCTTGTCTTTTCAGTTCTGCCGGCTTCTATTCTTTCATTAAAGATAACAAACCCGGAAATACTGGCTTCAAGACCTCCGGGGTTTCTGATATATATCTGATACATGCCTTCCATTAACTGATCCTGTGCAAACACTAAATACGCCTCTTTTCCATCGGATTGTATTTGTATTTCACGGGGCATTATAATAGTGCCATTGTGATGAAGCAGGTATATCTCGTCTTGCGATATAAGGTTTTCTCCGTATAGGCGCAATATATAATCCCTGTCCCTGCCAAGGTTAAATGATTCCGGCGAAAACCCTGTAAGCTGCGGATCAAGGGCGCGGACAATAACAAATTCCAGCCATTCGCTTAAACGCCCCGGGCGGTTAAGCAGATTATAGGGCAGTACCCTATAACGGTAATTTCCCGGAGGCAGGGAAACAAGAATAAACGATTCATTTGTCGATTCAAATAGGTGGCGGCGGTATGTTCCTGCATCCTCTCTTTCAATTTCTACTTCATAACGCAGGGCGTATTCATCTGCTGTCCAGCTTAAGCGCTGTACAAAGCGGGTTTGTCTTTCTATAAAAAAATCCATTGTTTGTGCATGGAGATGGTTTTCTTTTAGAAAATTTGATAATAATAAAATAAGAATAATTAACCACGAAGCGGCACGAAGCGGCACGAATATGGATTTTTTAGTTACCAAAAAGCCCCCCTATATCCCTGTGCAGTTGTACTTGCGGGGTTGGGATGTCTACAATAAATGTATTTTCGCCAATATTGCCTCTACGCTGTATTGTTCCGTTGGGAGCTCTGTTTATTGCTTCTACCTGCCAGATAAATGTACCCTGGTCCAGTATACTATAGTCTGAAAGAGTCCAACTGTTTTGGGTAAGCGGATTGCTGCTGGTAATAAGCCGCCGTCCGTCTGCACTTTGAAAATAAATGGATACTATATAACTATTGGCACCGCTTACTGCTGTCCATGTAAAGCTAAGACCGCTATCTAAACGAACTTCATCGGGGCCAAGACGGTAGCCGTTTACCGGCCGCATGTTTACAGGAGCAGCCAATGGTTGCACCGGTGCAGGCGGCTGAACCGGTGGAGGCACTTGAACCGGTTCGGTTAACCGAACCTGGGCAGGCGGTTCAGGTTCCATTGCCGAGATAATTTCTGCTTGTCCTGGAACTATTGTTTCCAAAACGGGCTCTATTTCCTGCATTACAAAGCGTTCTATACCAAAAATATCTTCGGAAAATACTATACCGGCAGCAGCTTCCCTGTTTGTGCCGTCTTCGTTTATTATTAAAGCTGTTCCTTCGCTGACCTGTACTGCTATACCTTCATCACTCGATCGGGCTGTAAGGATTGTACCCTGTTCCGGTTCTATAGTCCTGCCGCCAACAACAAGAGTTATATTTCCGCTGTATTCGTCTGACGAAAAGTTTAAAGTACCGCTGGAAAGTTCAATCTGCGGCTGCCCGCTGCTGCCTACAGTTACGCGGATAAGGGTATTGTCTTCCAATTCTATTTGATTACCGTCAAAATTAAGTACAGCTCCGGATAGTTCTGCTACACGGATTATATCTCCGGGGTACAAAGGCGACTCGTTAAATATTCTGTCCCATAAAACACGATCGCCCATTCTTCGCTGTACAGAATTAAATCGAATGGTAACTGTTCCTACCGGATCAAGATCTGATGTAAGAGTCTGGGTAAGGCTTTGGTAAAAAAGGTAAAAACTTCCTGCAGCTATGCAAGTACAAAGCACTACAACAAAAAAATCCACTATCCTTTTACTCATGTAATCTTTCCGCCGGGAGGTTTTATACCAAGCAATTTTCGCAGTTGTCCCAAATTCTGCGGTTCATTTTTATTTGAAGCAAGATTTATTACGGCAAATATTCGTACCGGCTTTTCTATGCCTTTAACGGTAACAGGGGGCATTTCTTCGCAGATTAAATATTCCTTTATCATGCTCCAGGTGGTTTCACTAATCAATATGTCCGTACCAAACGTTTTATTAAGGGATTCAATTCTGGAGGCAAGGTTTACTGCACCTCCGATTACAGTGTATTCCATGCGATGCTCGGATCCGATTTGTCCTGCTGTAATCATACCTGTATTAATACCGCAGCCGATCTGTATAGGCGGGTTATTTTTATTTTGTTTTATCGTTTTTTTGTTCATTCTATAAACCATTGTCCTCATCATCAAGGCTGCCATAACGCCGTTAAGCGCATCCTGGTATGGATTTCCCGATGTTGTGGCTGTTCCCCAATGGGCCATTACCGCATCGCCTATAAACTTGTCTATAGTACCGTTTGTCTTTTCTACACATTCAATCATGCCGGTAAGATATTCATTCAGCCAAAAAACAATTTTATCGGATGCCTTGTTCCCGAATGTTTTGCCAAAGCTTTCTGATATTTTGGTAAAATTGCGTATGTCCGAGAAAAATATTGTCGCATGCTTGGGAAGGCCGCCTGGTTTTATCTGTCCCCGCATGGCCTGTACTGCTATTTCCCTGTTGGTAAATTTTCCAAAAATGCCCAGAGCACTGCTCATCCTTTGGAAACTGGCAGTTAATAAGCCTATCTCATCCCTTCCTTTCGGTTTAAGTGATACTTCAAAAACGCCCCCTTCAATTTGACGCGCCGCTGCTGCAAGCTTTTTTAATGGAACAGAAATTGATTTTGCAAAGAACCAGATAAGCATTATGGAAATGCTTAGTACTGCAGCGGTAAGATAGATATTCCGCCATGTGGTAGCAACAATTCCTTCGAATACCTTATCGTATTCTATTGTGGTTACAAGGGCAGCGCCGGCGATATTTAATTTGGTAAACGCACCAAAAAATCTAACATCATCTTCATCGGTATAAAGTGTCTGCAGACTGCGCTGATCTGATCTCCTCATGTTTTGAATAAAGCCATCATGCGAAATATTTGCACCTGTCCGCATAAGTTCATAATCGGAATATATTAAAATATCATCTTCTCCGTTAACAAGATACGACTGGTTTGTTCCAAAACCAAAGCTTTCAATTAGACTTTCGGCCGAAAAAAGAACCGATGCACAGTTCGTATCTGCATCGTCCTGCCAGGAAAAAGCAATGGTTAACAGTGAAAAAGAAAAGTCCGGTGTCTCGTTTACCAGTATTGTTTCCCTTTCACCTTGTTTTTCGACTTCATTAACAAAAAGCTGTGCCTGTCTTTGTTCCCAATTATGTACAGAAGAAATATCGACTTGACGGGAAGAAAAAAATTGATCATTTATAAAAAATAAAACTGGTTTGCCGGGAAAGGAAAAAGCAATGGCGGCAATATTTCTGTTTTGCCTAAAATAAGTCTGCGCTGCCAGAGCGCCGTCTGTTTCACCAAAATGAATTAACTGTGCCACAACAAGAGCATTGGCCTTTATATTGGCAAAGGTATTTTCCGCTTCCAGTGCAGAACGCCGGTTTACTTCAAAATTATTTGCTTCCGCCGATACCCGTAAATCCTGGGATACAAGATACGATACCAGGGCAGTAATTGAACCCAGGGACAGCAATACCAAAAATGAAATAATCAACACCAGCTTTGCGCCTATGGTAAAAAATGATGTTTTATCGGAGCTGCGCTTTTCTTTTCTCATTTATTACATACTCCCTGCTGTTTTTTCATCGCTCAAACCACAATCTCGGCCGGCTGCCACCCCACCACCATGGTGAGCTCTCGGTTGCAGCGCCCTTGTTGTCAGGTACTGTCCAGCCCGGGCCGCCTGGACCAGATGTTTCCCACCAGGTACGAACTCCTGCATTTGTTACATCCGCACCGTCTTTGCTGGATACGATAGTTATACCGGATGGAAGAACCATATCTGCTCGTCCATGGTTGTTGTTAAGGATTCCGGTTGTTTGCCCCAATACGCGCCCAAAATTGTTGCTGGCTCCGCTTGTTCTTTGTATTCTTTGGTTTAGGGCAACGCTGCCTAATATTCTGGCGGAGTCGGATACATACGGTGTTCCGCCCGCAAGGCCGCCGACAAAATTCCTGCCCCTGACTCCCCAACCTGCAGCATAACAGTTACTTACTTCAGTTGCTGTTCGATTGTTCACTCCCACAAGGCCGCCGACATAGTCCCTGCCGCTTACAGAGCCTATAAAGTAACAATTTTTTACATTACCATGATTCCATCCAACCAGACCGCCGACATTATTGTTGCCGCTTATAGTACCCGTGACAAAGCAATTTTCCACTGTGCCTAAAAGACCAAGAAACCCCGTTATGCCGCCGGTACTGCGATTGCCCGTTTGACCAACATTAATGTTAACATTAATAAGCCCAAGGTTTTTAACAGTTCCTCCATCTACAGAGCCAAACAAACCATAATTATAAGAGGCATTGGGAGCATTGATGGTTAAGCCGCTAATAATATGGCCTTTACCGTCAAATGTACCTTCAAAGGGTGTTAAATTTCCCTCCGCGTCCCCCAGGCTTATGGGTGTCCACCCATAACCGTTACGGTAAGCGGCAAGGCTGATATCGGAAGTCAGATTGATAGTTTTACCGGCAAAATCATTTCCATTAATTACCAGTTGGGCAAGCCCTGCCAATTGGTCTGCTGTATCTAGATTAAAGCTTAAAGCGCTGTCATCATACCAGCTTGTATCCGGGATGGGGTTATTTTTTCCTCTTGCATCCATTAGTTCCTGCAGATCGTGCCTCATATAAGGGTTATTACAGGCAACAAGAGAAAAGAGTATAAGAATTATCCAACAAAAATTAATCTTCATTATTTTATTCTGTTCTATATCCTATGGATAATCCGGCTCCGGCCAGAAAGGGGTAGCCTATTCTAAATGCCGGTTCTATATACCAATTCCTGCCTGCAAGAAAACGCCAGCCAGTATTTAGTCCCATGGAAAAATTACCATAGCCGGTAATTTCGGCCTTTGTATCGGCATAAAGTACAGGGCCAAGGCCCAGTTGGACAAAGGGGCCGGAAGAGGCGTCCGCTCCGTATATATAAACACGAAGAAAAAACAGCATTTCCATAAATACAAAGCTTTCATTATCTGCTGCATACAGAAGCTGTAAACCCAACGCTCCGCCAGTGCCTGCGCCGATTATTATACCTCCGCCATAAGATATACCATTCCAGCCATAGCCGTTTACTTCGGCAGTAGGGGCAATAAAGAATGCTTCAGGCTGCTGTGCGCCAAGCATAGGGGATACTATCGGAGACAATAGCAACACCGCCACAACTGCCATAACAGGCATTTTTCTCCCTGTTATGGAATTCACGGGAAAAGTAAGCACTGGAGTTTAACTATATCAGTATTTCGGGTATTAGTCAAATTTTATGACAAAACATTTTACGGCAAAACGCCTATTCCTCGTTAAACAATACAGTTGACAGATAACGTTCACCGGTATCGGGAAGAATAACAACGATGTTCTTTTCCGCATTTTCACTGCGTTTTGCAAGTTCGGAAGCTGCCCATAGTGCTGCGCCGGAAGAAATGCCAACGAGCAAACCTTCTGTTTTGGCAAGCTCCCTGCCTGCAACAAGGGCATGATCAGTACTCACAGTTATGATTTCATCATATATCTTTGTATTAAGGACATCCGGTACAAAACCTGCTCCTATGCCCTGTATTTTATGAGGGCCGGCTGTACCGTCCAGCGAAGCTGTACCTCTGGATAAAACAGGGCTGTCCTCGGGTTCAACAGCGATAATTTTTATATTGGGGTTTTGTGATTTTAAGTATTCGCCGGTGCCGCTAATTGTCCCGCCCGTTCCAACACCGGAAACAAAAATGTCTATTTGCCCGCCGCATGCTTCCCAAATTTCCGGCCCGGTTGTTGCTTTATGGACAGCCGGGTTAGCTGGGTTTACAAACTGCCCGGGAATAAAGGAATTGGCCGTTTCCTTAGCCAGCTCTTCGGCCTTTTCTATGGCACCTTTCATTCCCTTTGCACCGTCGGTAAGAACAAGCTCCGCTCCGTAGGCTTTAAGTAAAGCCCGGCGCTCCATGCTCATTGTTTCGGGCATGGTTAGGATTATCCTGTATCCGCGTGCAGCGGCTACTGCAGCAAGCCCTATACCGGTATTGCCGCTTGTAGGTTCTATGATGACAGTTCCGGAATTAATGAGTCCTTTTGCTTCTGCATGATCGATCATTGCCTTGGCAATTCTGTCCTTTACACTTCCGCCGGGGTTAAAGTATTCCAGCTTGGCAATTAACTTTGCCGAAAGATTATTTTTTTTACAGTAATTAGCAAGCTCCAATAGCGGTGTATTGCCGATGAGGTCTGTAATATTTTTAGCAGTTTTTAGCACAAAAACCTCCTTGATAGTAATAGTACAAAGGAATTGTAATGTCAAGTGGTATAGGATAAAATGTTATTATGTTATCACAGAAAATTAAAAACAAGACTTTGGAACTGGGCTTTTTGTCAGCGGGAATTATTCCAACAGGAACATTTGATGAATATACCCGTCATCTGGATGAGCTGGTAAAATCTTTTCCCGAATCGGAGGGATTATATCAAGCTCTATATAATATGGCCCGGCAGCAGGAAAGCGCAAAATCAATCATTGTATGTACAAAACGCTACAATAAATATAAAGTGCCTGACAACCTGGACGGGCTGATTGGTAAATATTACTTATTCGATTCCAGAGTTCCCTATTCACAGGAATACCGGGAAATAAAGGAATTTGAATCCTTTCTTAATCTTCTTGGAATCAATATACTACAAGGCAGGGTTCCTGACAGGCTTGCTGCAGCAAAAGCAGGGCTTGGAAAATTTGGCCGGAATAATTTTTTGTATGATCCAAAACATGGCTCTTATATCTATATTAATGCATGGATTGTTGATAAAAAACTTGAGTATGATCCAATAGAAAATGATCTCCTTTCACCAGAGTGTAAAGAGAGCTGCAGGAAATGTGTGCAATCCTGTCCAACAAAGGCCCTTTCAAATAGTTTTTTTATGGACAGGGGAAAATGCATTACTCATCTTACCTGTTTTGTAAAAAATACCCCGGACGAAAAAATTCAATCCCAAATGGGCCGCTGGTTGTATGGCTGCGATGTTTGTCAGGATGTATGTCCTCTTAATAAAGGAAAATTTACAGAAACAGAAGAATATCCTTTACTGGCTGATTTTGAATTATATCTGAAACCTGAACAAATAATAGAGATGGACGAGGAAACATATAAAAAAATAATTAATCCCCGGTTTTGGTATGCCGGAGAGGAGAATCTGTGGCTGTGGAAAAGCAATGCTCTTCGCAGTATAAAAAACTCTGGAGAGAAAAAACCAGCAGAAGAGTATAAATAATTGTACAACTTAACGAAGCAAGTTGTGTACTATTTCCCTTTCAAAAACCTCAAATTGCTCAATAAGCTTATCAAGTTCCCTTTCTTTTACATCTTCCGGTAAAAATGAATATCTAATACTGTTGAGTGCAAAATTTCTGAAGTCTTCGTATTTTAATTCGGGGTAGCGCAAAGCTGCTATAACAAATTGCTGCGAAAGATTGGTACGCAGTACTCCGGCATCGTCTGTTGAAAGCACCAAAGGTACATTATTCCTATGGTAAAATATAATGGGATGCTCGCTATCTTTTACACCCAATATAAATTCATTGCTGGTTAGGTTTATTTCAACCGGAATAGTGTTTTCCGCCATTCTCTGCAGCAGGTAAGAAGCGTTTCTCTCAAAGGCAATGGCAACGCCGTGTCCTATGCGGTTGGCGCCGGCAATTACTACGGCATCATATATGTTTGACTGCAAATTCTCCGGCGGCACCAGCCCCAGGTGCAGTTCTCCTGCATGCATTGATGTTTGAACAGAGCTGTACTTGGCTTTAAGAAAGTTAAACATATACATATGTCCCCAATAATCGCGTAAAGAATAGTCACCGTTTTCTGGCTGGACAATATTTACGCCAACCAGGTTTTCATTAACGGCAGTGCTTTTAAATCCAATGTATAATTGTGTAAAAACTCTTACTGGGTCTGGAGTATTACGCCCGGCATATGTTTGATAATATGTTGTAACTTCGGGAGCAGTACCAGCAGTGGCTGTATGAAGATCGTTAATTAGTTTTATATAAGTCTCAATTTCATTCTGTACAAGCTGGTCGTTTTCCAGCATTTGAAACAAGCTTTCCAGGGTTCTTTCGAAGTCAAAAGAATCTCGTCTTTCAATAAGAGCAATAAGCAAATTGTTTTCTGTTTCATACCGTGTTACAAGGGCAGAATCGATTCTTGGGCTTGTGACCATAATTTCAAGATACTGTACATTTTCGTTTCTTGCCCTCAGCCTAAGCTCAATTAACAATTCGGCAAGATGTTGATAGGTAATCGCTCCAAAGCTTCCGAAAGTTGCAAAGAAAAATTCGTCGGGAGGAAGGGTATGACTATAGGCATCAAAATTTCGTATTGACCAATGATCTATCGCGCGCATTCGAAGATAATGTTCGTTTTCCATTCCTGGACTTAATTGTATACATGACCCGCAAACAGCATTCACATTAAGAACATAAGAATCCGTATTAAGCCACATATTGTCTCTAATGGCTATATTAAAGTATGTTTCAGCATAGACCGAACCGGTAAGATGGTTATGTAAATCACCGCCCTTGGGCATACGGGTAAAAAAGTATTGTAACATTGCCTCGCTGCCGCGTATCTCTTCAAATAAGGCAGAAACATCAGAATTTGATTTTCCGGCCGGCAAATTTCCAAAATGCTGGCAGGATAAAATACTTAAAGCCGCGAGTATATAGGCCATGGTCAAAAATGTGGTGAAACCTGCAAGAAACTCTCTTTTTACAGTAGTGCCGCGCTGTTTGAGTTGAAAGAGCTTTTCCATCATTTGCATTTTAATCCAGTGTATTCCATCGGTGCTGTAATATCAACATCGGCGAAAAAACCAGCAGAAGAGCATAAATAATTGGGAAGGCCTTCTTTAATTCCCCGATATTGTGTTATAATGTTCTATGAAAATAAAACCCCCGCCGCAAATGAAATTGTATTGTTCCTTAATGATTTGTGTATTGCTCTTATTGACAGCATTTTTACCTGCCTGTACCCGGCAGCTAAAGGAAGACTGGACAGATGAGGCCTTCATACGCTCATCCATAATCGGTGTGGATACCAGGGTAAAGCTTGCCGACGGCACAGAAGTTACGTTCATCGGCTTTGACAACGCTGCTACAACACCCGCCTTTAGGCAGGTCTTTGAAGAAATGGAAAAGGAACTGGCTTGGTACGGCTCGATAGGCCGCGGCAAGGGCCAGAAATCCGAACATTCCACCGCCATCTTCGAGGAAGGCCGCCTAAAGGTATTGAATTTTGTCGGAGCCAATCCCGACAAATACACGGCTTTTTATGTCGGTAACACTACTGACGGGATTAACAAACTCGCTTCTGCCCTGATTGAAAGCCCCGATGATATTGTACTGTTGTCACGAATGGAGCATCACGCCAACGACATTCCCTGGCGCAAATTATGCAGAACTGTTTACGCCGATGTCGATGAAATGGGGCGTTTGGTTTTGGAGGATGTCGAACGCTTATTCATTGAGTATGACGGACAGATAAAGTTCATCTCCGTCACGGCGGCGTCCAATGTCACCGGTTACTTAAATGATGTCCATGCAATCGCAAGAATTGCTCACCGCCACGGGGCAGAGATCATCGTCGACGGAGCGCAAATTGTTGCCCACCGTCCCTTTAGTATGACAGGTGCGGATGAAAGCGAGGACATAGACTACTTCATTTTTTCTGCCCACAAAATGTACGCGCCCTTTGGCAGCGGTGCAGTGATAGGACCGACGGACAGGCTGAATGAACATATCCCGAAGTTCTACGGCGGTTCGATGGTAGACCTGGTAACGGACAGCTTCGAGACCTACCTTCCGGCACCAGCCCGTTATGAGGCAGGGTCTCCCAATTATCTCGGGGTCGTGGCAATGTTAAAGGCGATCGACATATTGCAAAATAAAATCGGGTTCGATTATATTGTCGAACACGAGCGGCGGCTTTTGACCCGGATTATCAATGGACTGAATGACATACCTGGCATTATCCTGTACGATGATGTGGAAAAAATCAATGACAAGGTGGGACTCATCGTATTCAACATAGATGGGCTTAACAGCGCTGATGTTGCCCAGTTATTCGCCGAACGCCGGGGCATCGCCGTGCGGCAGGGTGCTTTTTGCTCGCATCCTTATGTTTTCCGCCTTCTGGGTATACCTGATGAACAGATAACAGAAGAAATGTATAAAGATGACTTTTCCATGCCCGGCATGGTGCGGGTAAGCTTTGGCATCTACAATACCGAGGAAGAGGTGGATATCTTCCTGGAAACCGTCAGGCAGATAATTTTAGAAAAATGACAAATTCGATATATATGGAGGAAGCAGCTTATCATGTTTGTAAACGCCATTAACAAGGGCTATTGTGAGCGGCAGAAGAGAGCCAAACCATGCAAGCGGGCAGGCAAAACAAAGACCTGTAAAACCGGCAAGTCTGGAAAAAACTATTGATGCAAAGACACGCATAATCAATTCCATTATGCCTGCCAGGGTTGGTGCAAGATTGTTACCCATTCCCTGAAGCGCCCCCCTGAATATTGCAAGCGTGGCTAAAAGAATATAAAACGAGCTGTTGATAATTAGATAGGTATGCGACATATCAATCGTTCCGGGGGATGCGCCCATTAAAAACAGTCCGGCAAAGTGATGGCCAAAGAAAATAAATAGAATTGCTGTGACAATGCAGTAGATATAAGTAATAATTGAAATCTGGAATATGCCTTTACGTATACGCTCTGGTTTGTTCGCCCCGTAATTCTGCGCCGTGAAAGTAGCCATAGCCGTACCCAGAGAATGAATAATAACGGTAACGGTGGCATCAATCCGTGAACCGGCAGTAAAGGCAGCCACGGCAGGCACTCCCAGACGGTTAAGGAAGAAAGAAACTGACATAAAACCTATGGCGATAATACTCCCCTGGAAACCTACCGGCAGGGCTGTTTTAATATGCTCGACAATTTCCTTGCCCGTAAATCTCCAGTCTTTAGCCGTCAGTTTAAGCACCGGCAATTTTTTAACAATAAAGACAACGCAAAGAAGGCTGGATACAGACTGCGAAATAAGAGTAGCAAAAGCCACTCCCCTTAAACCTGAATGAAAAAAAGTAATAAAAACCACATCTAAAATAATGTTTAGAACGCAGGAAATTATCAAAAAATACAGCGGGGTACGGCTGTCGCCAACCGCGCGTATTACATTGGAAAGCATGTTAAAAAGCAAAAGTAATGGAATTCCCCAAAAGATAATAACAATATAACTGTAGGCATCGTCAATTATTTCAGGCGGGGTATTCAAAAACTTAAGAAGCCCCCTGACAGAAAGAACTCCCACTGTCATCAGCGTTAATGCCATTACAGTACAAATTACAATATTTATTGCAAAGCTTCTGCGCACACCATCCATATCAGATGCGCCCATGCGCCGGGAAACCATTAAAGACGCGCCAAAACTAAACCCGTAAATAAACCAAAAAAACAATAAATTAATGCTATTTGTACTGCCCACTGCCGCCAGCGGAAACTTTCCCAGCATGCGTCCTACAATAAAAATATCAGCCAAACTGTAAAACTGCTGAAAAAAATTACCTAAAAAAAGCGGTATGGAAAAAGATAAAATAAGCAGAACAGGACTGCCCTTCGTAAAACTTTTTACCATGAATGCATCCGGCGTTCGACAGTTTTTTTGTTTTGGATCACTTACCTTCCCCGTAGTTTTTTATACAATACCGCCGCCCCATCGGAAAGAATAACAACTACAATGCCAATAATAAAGTTTATTAAGGGATCTGCCGGGAAAAGGTCAGCAAAAAATATAAAAGCCCAGCCAATGATCAGCCATTGAGCGCAATACATGGCTGTAACGTTTCTGCTCCAGCGGGAAAGTGTCTTTGCGGCAAATCCAAAAACTTTTAACTCAGATAATGCGTATAACAGGCTTATCCAGGTAAAGCAAATCCCGCCTACAAGTATATACTGAATAAAGTCCTGATAATAATATTCTTCCGGTCCAAAATGCATACTCCAGATATTAAAGCCATATTTGATGGAACCCAAAGTAATGGTTGCAGCGACCATAGCCGAAAAGGCAAACAGGTATTTATAAAAACGCTTTTTATCTGTGCATTTTATTAAGTGCCTCCCAAAAATATAACCCATAACCGGGTAGCCTATCCAGGACAAAAAGGGGAAATAAGAATACTCGTTGGCTCTGATCAAAAGTCCAAATACAGGCCCCGACCAGAAGTTATTCATAAGCCAGGTCAACAGGTAGTTTAAACAAGACAGGGTAAGGGCGGCAAATACCACATGGACACTGTCCATCCGTAATTTTTCCTTAAGGGCAAAGAATAGAAAAGTGATGCCAGCGAAGGCAAGGATATCCACGCCAAAGGTGTAGTTAAAAAAATCTTCTCTGTATATAATGTCCCCGCTTTGTAATAGCATAATTAAACTCGGCAGCCCAAAAGCGGCAAAGTTTAACGCATAATGCAAAATTAACAACACCAATCCGTGTTTTGCCAGCTTTTTAGGCTCGGTATTTTTAGAGTAAACGATTCCCGCTCCCAAAAGTATCATAAATGTAGGAGCGGCAAGGGGGCTTCCGACAAATTCAAGAACTTTTGAATATAAACTTGAAAGAGGGAAGCCCGGCAGTTCTATTTTGACATGCACCAGTATCATAAAGAAAACAGCAAAACCCCTGGCCCAATCCAGTTCGGTTTGCCTTCCGGTATTTATATTTTCATCACTAAAAAGTTTCATGTTTAAAAATAACACGATATTGGCGGTTTGAAAAGAATGTCATTTTCCTCCCATATCCTTTGCGCACTCCCCATAATTCTATTATTAAGGGCCCCAACGGTCAAAATCATTAAACTCGGTATAAGTTAAGTCGGCGTAAGGCCATCTTTTTTTAGGAGCTAAATTTCTTTCGGTTATGGTAATCATAATATCATCTGGCGAGATTAGGTGCAAACTGCTTCCGTAACGGGTAGTTATGGCATGCATTCCATCATAATAGCCTTGATCAACACTGAGCTGTTGTGTTAAAGGAGGGCTGTAGCTATTTAAAAATATAATATCATGATTACTACCAGATTGCGATATTTGATATAGGTCAACATAGCTATGAAATCCGAACAGTCCGGTACCAAAACCCGATTCTTCACCTCTAAATCCAAACATCCAGATATTGTTGTTTGTGTCACGAACAAGAGCTATACCGTCATAATTTTTACCAGGTATGGAAACATATCCAAGTTTTTTAAGACCAGGAGAAAGAAGAGTATTCTCATCATCAGTACGGATATTTTGCCCAATATCAGAAAGACTTCTAATCTCTCCGGTAATGTACAATTGAATACCGTCACCATAATGAACTACCGCAATTAAATATCGTCTATATGAAGCTTGAAAAAAGGTATAAATATCTGATGAACCTTGAAAAGAGTAATTCCGAGAATTATATAAGTCTGTTATACCGACCGCAGCCGCTGTACCAATATTACCATGGTATATTATTTGAACGCTCGGATTCGGTAATATTCCGTCCCTAAGCGGCCTTAAATCCATAAGATTTACTCTTGATTCGCCTTCATGGGAAGAACCTATCAGCAAATAATCACCTATACGCTGTATGCCGCCGGGATGTCTATCAAAACCAGGAGTATTCATATTAAGATTTTTACTATCATTCCTGCCAACTCGATGAAAGAAAATACGAGCGTTGTTTTTTTCATCATTGGAATGTGTAAGAATATGCCATTGACCATATCTCTCGTGCCCCTGTATATGATTGTGGGTTTCTTCAAGTGTGACGCCTTTTCGATCAATGCTATCAATTCTATACAATATTCCCCTCGGGAGATGGTCTTTACGATTACTCCAAAAATAATTGCCAGTAAAAAAACGAGCCGGATTATTCAATTGAAAATCATGTGTTTCTCTCGATGTCGGGTAGGAAATAACCGGTCTTTCGTATGCGTGTAACACATAATTACCATGAGAGCCGTCTTCGCCTTCACCAAGAGAGATGCCATTGCCTAAATCACAAGCGGCCATTAAACCAATTGCTACCGCTAAAGCAATAATCCAGACTATAGGCATATTAAGAGAATGTTTCTTCATCTTTTTTGTCTTCATAAAAACTCCTTTTAACTGAGTAACACTCAACTATAAAACAGAAATACAAAAAAAAGACAGAAAGTTTAGAAATATTTACCATTTTCTTTACTACTCTCTCTCCCCCCTAGTCATTTGAGGTATAAATATGATAAAGGAAAGAAAGATGGACAAAGATTCCGCCTATTCCAGTAAATCGCTTAGATTCCGCTTGACGATGACAGTCGCCTTTGTATCGCTTTTTATGGGAATTGGCATGATGTTTTTCCTGGCTTACGTTTATCAAAATCGTATAAACACAGAGTTCAAAAGAAGAGCAGCCGATATGGCAGTAACCGCAGCCCAATTACTGGAAAGTGAAACCATAGACCGCTACATTGCAAGCATTGAAAAAGATGAGGAATACTATCGTATCCTGGAGCGCTTACGGATAATTCAGCGGGAAACGGAAGTCGCCTTTATTGTAGTAACAAGAATACTGGAAGATCACCAGATCTTCGTTTTTGACACCGATGAAGATGAAGAGGGCCAGTTGGATCTTGGTGAAACAGTATTTTATGGTGAACAGGAAGCCCATTTTTTTCCTATTCTACCACGGGTCTTACA
>Ga0099364_10005697_pt1 | contig 18413 bp, 16 predicted proteins | sample TergutTh196P3_FD_73070 | JGI IMG/M metagenome (GOLD analysis project Ga0099364, IMG submission 73070) | Microcerotermes parvus P3 segment gut microbial communities from Pointe-Noire, Republic of the Congo - Th196 P3 | ecosystem: Host-associated > Arthropoda: Insects > Digestive system > Gut ...
GAAAGACAAATTTGTTTTTTATCTCAAAGAAACCGAGTTTCGATTTAATAATCGCGGCCATGATTTATATCAATTTTTATTGAAAGATTTTAGGGATAATCCTCTCTAATCTTGTCGAGACCCTAATAAATAAAGAAAGAACGAGGTACGAGAGAAGAACAGAAAGTAAGAGAGTAAGTAGTAGTAAGTAAAGTAAGTAAGAAGTAAAAAAAGAAAAAAGAGAACGAGAGAACGGACGGGCAAGGCAGGGCAAAAAACAAAGGGGAAAAAATAAAGAAAACGAAAAGAAAAAACAGGCAGAGCTAAAGAAGAAAAAGCAACAAAAAAAATAAACGCAAGCAAAATAAACAAAAAAGGAAGTAACAAGAAAAAAGTACAAGCGAACAAAGGGGGCAACAGGTGAGCGAAATAAAACTAACAGAACGTGACGAAAAAATAATCAGAGAGTTAGACCGTTGGCGAGTGGTACAGGGTAAGCACATAAGGCACTTAGCAGGGTTCAGCGGACAGAGAGCCTGTGACAGGCGATTGAGGAAGTTAATCGAAGTTGGGTATATCAAGCGAGAAAAAATTCTGTACGGCGTGGCGGGGCTGTACAGTAACACGGGCAAGGCGAAGCTGATTGCCGAGGGTATCAACACAAGCCAGAAAATAAGGGTGGAGCAGATACAGCATGACATAGCGGTATTAGATACGGCGATATATTTTAATCAGGTGCAGAAGATACCATTTAAGGACATGAAAACCGAAATAGAGCTACACAGGCTAGACGGCTTCGGCAACCGCAAGCACCGTCCCGACTTTGTAATCAACAAGGGAGCAAAAACTATCTGCGTTGAGGTGGAGCTTTCCCAAAAGTCAAAGGACAGATTTTTAGCCAACATACAGGACAATTTTTTAGCTTACGATACCCAAGTTTGGGTAGTCCTTGATACAGACAACAAAATAGCGGATATTTTAAGGGATAATATAATCCAGTATCCGAACATAAAAATAATCACGTTACAGGAGGTAAGGAAAATACATGAATAATATAGAAAAGATATTTTTAACAATCTGGTATCGGTGCGGAACGATACAGCAATATGATTTTCATAGCTATAGTTGCAGTCTTTTTACTGATTGCTACCATACAGGAGCTAAGAAGCTACAGGCTAAGAAGAATATTTAATTTTCGCAAGGAGCTAAAACAAGTGAGAAAACAGAAACCGAAGAAAGCCCCCGCTATTGCCAATAATGGCAACAGTACATTAATCGGGCTGTCGGGCAGACGCCCTATTTATTTGCCCGATAACGCAAAGCACGTTTTTGTCTGCGGTACAACAGGCAGCGGAAAAACTGTAGCACTTTCCAACTTTATCAAAAACGCCGTAGACAATGATTTACCCGCCCTAATTGTTGACGGCAAGGGCGATATTGGCGAGGGTTCTATACTGGATATTACACAAAAACTTGTGCAGGGAACGAACAAAAAGCTATATGTTGTCAATCTGTCCGACATAGAAAATTCAGACCAGTATAACCCATTCAAAAACGCTTCTCCCACTGTTGCCAAAGATATGCTTATCAATATGAGCGACTGGTCGGAAGAACACTATAAGCTAAACGCCGAGAGGTACATACAACGAATATTACAGCTTTTGGAGTTGGGGCAATTTCAGTTATCATTTCACAAAATTGTAAAATGCATTGCTCCCGATAAGTTCACAAAGCTAAGTTCACACCTACTCCAAAAAGAGCTTATCACCAAAGAACAGCACATAGACAATTTGGAGCTTCTGAAAACCAGTGGCAGGGTTGCACAGGGTTCAACTGCAAGATTTTCTACCATAGCAGAGGGCGAATTAAAGAATATTTTCACAGACAAAGGCATTGACATATCACAGGCACTACAGGAAAACGCTATAATCCTGTTTGTACTCAATCCCCTTGTGTACCCTGAACTTTCCCCCGCTTTCGGCAGATTGATAATCATAGACGCTAAACAGGCAATCGGCACATTATTCAAAGCAAAAATACCAAGAACATTGTTTGTCCTTGACGAAATAGCCACATATGCCAACACAGGGCTAGTTGACCTAGTCAACAAGAGCCGAAGTGCAAACGTGACTTGTGTTTTGGCAGCGCAAAGTCTTTCTGACCTTGATTTTGCCAACGGTGAAGCCTTTAAGGAGCAGATTATAGAGAACTGCAACAATTATATAGTCATGCGACAGAACAGCGGTGTGAATGCCGAACACTGGGCGGGGATTTTAGGCACTAAGGCAACAATGGACGTGACTCATCAGCTACAGCAGAGGGGACTTGACACCTCAACCACAGGCTTTGGCAGTGCAAGACTTGTGCGAGAGTTTTTCTATCACCCTGACGAGATAAAGACATTGCAAACAGGCAACGGCATATACTTATCAAGAGATACGAACTTTCACGCGAAAATCCGTATCAATAAACCATTTTGAGGGGTGCAACATGGAAGAAAAATTTGTAAAGCTATTAGCCAGTGGTATAAAAAAACTGATGAAGCTATACACCATTTGTGAACCGCCAGTAACAAAGGCAATAGAATTTCTTGTGATGAACAAGCTATACATTCTATGGTTTTTCGTGTACATCTTTATATCGCCCTTGCTTATTTTGCCATTCTTCAAAAGCTATGGGACTTCCTTTGGCGTAAGCATAGGCTTTTACCTGCTCACCATGTTTATAGCCTATGTTGCCGGTGACGAAATTCTAAAGCTCATAGAGAATATACGCCCGATTGAAACCAAGAAAGAGCTTGAATACTTAAATCCCATTTTTGAGGAACTATACAACGAGATAAAAGAAACAGTTCCCCAATTGCCAAAGATAGAGCTACATATTATTGACGAAATGACAGTAAATGCCTGTGCTGTAGGGCATAACACGGTAGCTGTAACACAGGGAGCAATCAACACATTTTCAGAGGAACAGCTAAGGGGCGTTATCGCCCACGAAATCGGGCACATTTACAACGGCAACACACAGGCGGTAATCTGGAACACTGTCGGCAACGGCGTTATCTCTGTATATGCCTTTATTGTGCGCTTTATCTTCAATACTCTATTCCATATGCAAGAGCCGATACAGGGGAAAACTTATGGTGTCATATATTTTATCCTCAATACCTTTTACCGCCTGTTCAATTTCATAATCAAGTGCTTTCTGTTTTTAGGAAATGTCATTCTTTCCGGCAACAGCAGGGACGCAGAATACGAAGCCGACAAATTCGCTTTTGATGTTGGATACGGTGAAGAGTTAAATCAAGCGTTATATACCCTACAGAAAATATCTTTAAGCCCTGACGCGTCACTGGTTGAGCGTATGCAGTCCAGCCACCCGAGAATCAGCAAAAGAATAGCCGAAATTGAAAACATGATTGATAGCAAAGAGCCGTATTTTGCGCTAGACCCTTAAGCCAGAAACCGCCCGACTACAAGAGCCACACTAGCCCATCGCCTCTTAGTTGACGAGTTGCAGACTAAGAAAAAAGATGACTGGTTTTGCCCTAAAGCAAAAGGAGTCATCTTTTTTTGTGGATGCGTATGATGGGGCGAGGGGGATGGGGGAAAATAATCATATGAATTATTGGATTGTCATAAGCTTTAACTAAAGGGGTTGATTACCATGACAAAAGGAGAAGAAAATTTTAAGCTAAAAATTTTTTATAGAGATAATGGAATAAATTTAGATACTATTTTTTTAGACATATATAAGCAATTTGCTTTGCAATCAAACGCCAAAAGCCTTGACAAACAAGGCGTAAATGGGGTACAATTATCCCAAGCGGATGAATAGCTGTTTATAAATTTACGAGTGAACAGGAGGGAAGAAATTGTACACTCAATATAAACACTATTTAAGCAACGGTGTCAATAATTATAGAGTTGCAATCTATGCGAGATTGTCACGTGAAGACGAAAAGGAATATGCAAATCCATCTGAAAGTATCAGAAATCAGGTTGACTTTTTGCAAAAAATTGTTTTGGAAAATGGTTGGTTTGTGGTTGACACTTATATTGATGACGGTATAAGCGGAACAACCTTTGACAGACCAGACTTCCAAAGAATGATTGCAGACGTGGAAAAGGGACGAGTTAATTTAATTATTACAAAGGATTTATCCCGTTTGGGTAGAGATTACGTAAAAACAGGATATTATCTTGAGGACTTTTTTCCGTCTAACAATGTGAGGTATATCGCAGTCAATGACGGTTTTGATACCTTTGATGAAAGCAATAACAATGACTTTATTCCTTTTAAGTCTGTATTCAATGATATGTACGCAAAGGACATTTCAAAAAAAGTAAGAACTGCATTAAAAACAAAGCAGATAACAGGTTCATATCTAGGAACTAATGCACCTTATGGCTATATGAAAGACCCAGAACAAAAGGGACATTTGCTAATTGACCCTGTTTCGTCTGAATATGTGAAAATGATTTTTGCAAGGTATTTAGCGGGTACACCACTTAAAACCATTGCAACCCAATTAACCATTGAAAAAATCCCTACCCCTGCGCAATATGCCAAAATAAATAATCCTAAGCTTAGGTTTGACGGCGTATGGAATGACAAAACTGTTAGATTTATGCTTAAAAACGAAGTATATATCGGGCATACCGTGCAGAATAAAAGAAAAAAGGTCAACTACAAGCTAAACAAGCAAGTAGAGTTACCTACTAATCAATGGATAAAGGTAGAAAATACCCATGAGCCAATAATGTCTTTGGAAAAATTCCAAGTCGTACAAGATATTTTGGCAAAAAGGTCTTTTACACCTAATAAAGGGCAACCCCATTTACTCACAGGCTTCATTACCTGCGGTCATTGCAACACACCATATACTTATGCACGACAGCACAAAAAAGGTAAATTTTACATTTTGTGCGGAACGGCTAAACGCAATCATAAACTTGGTTTATGCAAAACGCACATGGTAAAAGAAGACGTTTTCTTGAAATTTCTACTAGATACCTTGAAACAGATTGCACAACAGTATATCAATCCAGATGTACTACAGGAAAAGACACAAAAAGATATGTTTTCGGATTTACTGAAAACAAAGCAAGCACAAAAGCAACAGGTGCTTGAACAACTAGAACGCATAAAAAAGGTTGCAATCAACCTATACCGTGACAAAGTTAGCGAAGTGGTTTCAATGGAGATGTTCCAAACCATTACAGCAGAGAACGAACAGGAAAAAGAACGCCTGTTAAAAAAACTTGCAGTATTGGAAAACGAAATCAACAACATGGAGCTAAAAGAAACCGACAGCGGTAATATGCGAAGTGTTTTTGAGAGCCTATTGGCACTTGAAACGGTTGACCGTCTAACACTTGCTAAGTTGATAAAAAAAATTGTACTCTACCAAGATAACACGGTAGAAATCTATTTTACATTCAGAGAACCAGTCCAAAAAAACATAGCTAGTTAGCTAAAACTCCCACTTTTTCCGACTACCTCCCTTTTTGGAGAAAGTCCAGAAAACACAGTGGTTACAAGGGATTTAGAGGGTGCTATCCCACTAATTCCACTAACCCAGGTGGGTGTGAGGTGAGCGGGTTCAACATACCCCCACACACCCAGGCGGGAGGCGAGGTTGCGCAAACTGGCACGTTGGGCGCTAGTCAGCCGCTGCCCCACGTCGAATGAGGTGCCGGAATAGTGTTGGCTTTGGGTACCATGACCGCCTTCATAGGGTCGCTTGAAAGCGTATCCTAGCGGTATTGGCGCGGCGAAAGCACGGCGCGTGGTATTCCACGCCTCCATGGTGCGTTTGCTGGTCCAAAACGTGGGACTGCGGCTTGAGCCGCGAAACTCCCGCACAGACAGCGTATTGTTCTGGATATAGGGCATCGCTTCATTTTCCGCGCGGTGGTAGGTTTCCATTCGCCGTGAATCGTTGTTGTAGACTATGATTTTCGCCATATGTAATCACCCTTTCGTCATTATTGTATGACGAAAGGCGGGTGATGGTACTGGAACACAGGTTATTAGAGCGGAAAAATCAGTTTTTCACGACCTGCCCAACCGCCCCTGCAATACACGCCTCAACTAGTTTGTCTATATCCAGTGCCATTTCTGCTTTGGCAACCAAATCCGCCTTAGGCTTTGTCCGCGGGCGTTTAGGAGTAAACACGGTGCAGCAGTCCTCATATGGCAAAATAGAGGTGTCAAAAGTTCCGATTTTGCGGGCGATAGCAATAATTTCCTGTTTATCCATGCCTATGAGTGGGCGAAACACTGGCATAGCACACACGCTGTCAGTGCTTGCTAACGCTTGCAGTGTCTGGCTCGCCACCTGCCCCAGATTTTCCCCTGTTATCAGTGCCTCAGCACGCTCATTTCGGGCGATTTTCTCTGCCACGCGCATCATCATTCGCCGGGTCAATACCGTCCCCAACTCCTCAGGGCAGTTTCGTTTAATCTCCTCCTGCACCTTGGTGAACTGCACCGTGTGGAGGTAGCTCCCGCCAGTATACGCCGCCACTTTTTCCATTAGGATGTGGACTTTTTTCTCCGCTTTCGGACCCGTGTATGGGGGCGAAGCAAAGTGAACCGCCGTCAGGTCAAGCCCCCGCCGCGCCATCATCCATCCCGCCACGGGGCTGTCTATCCCTCCTGAAATCATGAGCAGTGCCCGTCCTGAACTGCCTGACGGCAAGCCTCCCGCACCCTTTAACTGGGTGCCATGGACAAAAATATTCCGCTCTCGCACCTCGCTGATCACTGTAACATCGGGGTTGTGTACGTCCACACTCAGGTGGGGGAACGCCGCCAATAGTCGCTCACCCAGAGCGGCGGAAATTTGAGGACTGCCCAAGGGGAAAGTCTTGTCCGCCCGTTTGGATTCGCACTTGAATGTTTTCGCGCCGAGCAAATCCTCCTCAAGGAACTTACCCGCGTTTTCCAACAGACTGCCCATGTCCTTTGGCAGGCACGCGGCGCGGCAATAGGCGGCGATGCCGAAAACCTTGCCTATCCGCTGTACCGCAGGTGTTACGTCAACGCCGTTTTGGGGCGTGATTGTCAATGTGGACTGAGCAGAGGAAAAGCTGAACTCTCCCAAGGGGGCAAGGGCGTTTTTCAAGCTCTTAATAAGCCGCTCCTCAAAACTGCGGCGATTCAGCCCTTTTAGAGTCAATTCACCGTATTTTATAAGTATTACCTCAGTCATTAATTATTCCTCCATGTACGCCTTAGAAAAATTAAGCTGTTTCATCGTCGGCGTTTCCATCAAATCCCGCTTTTGAGTCATTTGCGGCAGTTGACAAGCACCCCCGCGCACAGACTCAATCAAGCCCGCCTCGCGGAGTATATCCAAGCTAAGGAGCACCTTTGCCCCAAGACTGCCGTCGTCTTTCAGACGGAAACACAGGGCGGCGGTGTTCTGCCAACCGTTGGGAATGTGCTGTAGGATCTTGTATATCCTGGCACAGAAAATGCGGTCGGGAATATCTCCTGTTTCAAGGTGAAAGCTCTCCCCCAACCAACGGAATTTTTCATAGCGGCGAATGGCGCTCAATAGCTTATCTTGGAGCAAAATGTGAGGTCGAACAGCCTGTACCGCTATAGAGAGTTTCCGTTCCCCTTTATAGAAATTTTCACTCAAGGTGAAGGCGATATCCACAGTGTCGCCGGGGATATATGGGAATTCACCGGGACGGGTAAAAAACATGGCGGCGCTGATGATTACGCTGTCCTTTTCCAGTGTCAAGCGCAGGTGCTTCCCCTCTCCCATGGGTGTGATAGTTTTGAGTGTCAAGCCCCGCATAGCAAAAATCGGTTCGCTGTTCCCCGCGCCAAAGGGTGCGATGAGTGATATTGCGTCCAACAGTTCAAGACTCACGCTCTTGGGCTTAAGGATAGTATCAATCTTCAGTAAGGGGAAATCAGGCTCGTTTTTGCGGGCGTATTCCTCCAGTCGCTGCCGGAGCTTTTCTATGTTTTCCGTCTTCATGGTCAAGCCGCCCGCCATGGCGTGTCCGCCGTAATACTGTAGCAAATCATCACAGTAACACAGTGCCTTGTGGACATGAAAACCCTCGATACTCCGCACAGAGCCTTTGGTTTTCTCCCCCTCGCTAGTCAATACAAAAACGGGCTTGCCGAAATATTCACACGCCTTTGCGGCGGCAATGCCGATTATCCCCTCGTGCCAACCTTCACCCTGTAAAACAAGGACAGGGGCGTGGGGATTTTTCACTCCCCGAAGTGCTTCGCTGATAGTTTTTTTCTGTAGCTCCTGGCGCTCATTGTTCTGCTGTCCCAAAGAACTTGCCAGTTCATAAGCTTGTGCCTCATCCTCACAGAGCAACAGCTTCAGCGCATCCTCGGCGCTGCCCATACGCCCCGCTGCGTTGATTCTGGGCACGAGCTTGAATACCACATCCCGCACAGTGAGCGCATTGCCCTCAATAGCGGCGGCTTTTATCAACGCCGCAACGCCCGCACAGGGGCTTGTGTTTATCGCCGTCAACCCGCGCCGGACAATGGAGCGGTTCTCACCCGCGAGGGACACCACGTCGCCCATTGTCGCCAGCGCAACAATGTCGCCGAACTCCTCCAAAAGTACTGTGCCGTCGTCGTTTTCCATAGCGCAGGCGAGCAAAAAAGCAACGCCTGTGCCACAGTAGTCGGTGTAACTCGCTGTGCAGTCCCGGCGTTTTGGGTTGACGATCGCAAGAGCGTGGGGGAATTTTTCTTCGGGGCTGTGGTGATCGGTGATGATCAGGTCAACGCCTAGCTCATGGGCTTTTTCCGCCGCCTCAAAGGCAGAGATGCCGTTATCCACAGTGACGATGAGAGTCACTCCCTTGGCGTGGAGCTCATCAACGGCGGCGGGGGAGATGCCGTAGCCCTCCTTTTGCCTATCGGGCAGACGTGGGATGACAATACCGCCGCGAACTTCTAAGTAACGCGCCAAAAGGGCGACGGCGCAAACACCGTCGCAGTCGTAATCGCCGAAAACGGCAATTGTTTCCTCCTCGTCCAGTGCCTTGGTCAGCCTCTGCACAGCTTTTGGCATATCAGGCAAGGTGAATGGATCGAGAGTGAGTTCGGGGTTGGCGCAGATAAAGCTCTGCAGCTCCTCAAAACTGGTGATACCTCGCCCAAGGCTGAGGTACGCGCTAAGATAAGGAATAGCGCATTCCTCGGCGAGCCTATTAGCCCTATCTTTGTTTGCGGGAGAAAAAATCCATCGTGTTGGCGTATGCATAGACGCTCCATGTACTTTATAACTTTTGGTTTTTTGTGTTCTTGTGTATTCTTGTGTATAAGTATAGCGGAATTTGCCGGGAAAAGCAAGGTGAGGGTTCTTAATTTTTCTATCTGACAGGAAATTTGAAAAAATCATCCGCGTATGGTATAATAAACTAAGCGATAAAGTTCGGGTAATGAAATGTCACTCAGTGGCGAAAAAATGTAAAATATGGTATAATGTACTCACAACAACCGGCAGGGAGGCAAGATGGATATTTTTGTCACGCATTTTGGCGAGGACGGAACCTTGCACGTGTTCTTTAACCAAGCCCTTGGCATTCTGCGCTCGTTCAACGTACCTGACGCGTTGGATATTATCCTGTTGACTTTCCTCTTTTACAAGCTCATTAAACTCCTGCGCGACACCCGCGCCGTACAGCTAATCAAAGGCTTTTTGCTTATAGCTGTCGTCTACGGCGTTACCGTCGCCATGGGTATGACCGCCTCCAGTTTCTTTTTCGACAGGCTATGGGGCAGTGCGATTGTGGTACTGTTTTTTGTTTTTCAGCCAGAGATTCGCCACGCGGTGGAAACCATGGGACGCTCCGGCGGTTCCGGAATTTTGCGGCTATTCAGCGGCGGAAAAACCGACGAACAGCGGCAAAAACAGGCGCGGCGTGTGGCGATTGCAACAGCGAAAGCGGCGGGGAAAATGTCCGCGCAAAAAATCGGCGCGTTGATTGTTTTTGAGCGTCGAACCCTCTTAGGAGATGTGGCAAAAACCGGGGTTATTCTCGAAGCAAAGCTCTCGGAAAAGCTCTTGGGAAACATCTTCTACCCAAAAGCCCCCCTGCACGACGGTGCAGTCATTGTCCGCGGCAACATCATATACGCCGCCGCCTGCGTACTGCCCCTCACGGATAACCACGACCTGCCCGGGGCATACGGAATGCGCCACCGGGCGGCGTTGGGTATCAGCGAGGAGAGTGACGCGGTGGTATTGGTGGTGAGCGAGGAAACGGGGAAAATCTCTATAATCTGTGACGGTGCGTTGCAGACTGATTTGAGTGAAGCGGTTCTGCGCGAGGAGCTAATCACCGCCCTTGACTGGGAAAACAAGCAAAAAGAGTACGGTAGCTTTGCCGCAATTTGGAAAAAGTTCTGGCGGAAAACGGCATAAGTTCCAGAGCCTGTCTAAAACACCTATAAATGGCTTGTTGAAAAACTATTTTTCCGTCATATTTTTTCAACATCGCCATAAATAATCAGCGGGCGGATAATATCCGCCGCTGCAAGAAAAGGAGAAAATCATGGCAATCTTCAAGAAGAAAACCAAGTTTATCATCATCGGGACAGTAGCGCTAGTACTTTGCGCCGTGTTGGCGTTAGGTTGGTACATCCCCATGGACGCTATCGACGACGGGGCGGCGCAGTACAAAAGTGTCATTCTCCTCATCGGCGACGGTATGGGGGAAAACACCCTCGGGGCAACTCTGGATGCGGACGACACGCCATTAATCATGGAAACCATGACCGTTCGCGGACAGAGCCAAACCAACACTTGGCCCGGCTTCAAGACCGCCGACTCCGCTGCAGGCGGCACCGCCCTCGCTTCGGGAATTCGCGTCATCAACGGAGCACTGGGCATCTATCCCTTCGACCCGCTAGGGTGGTTCGGTCATCCGGCAAACCTCTCGGAACTTGCCCTTAGCATGGGCAAGGCGGCGGGTGTTGTCACAACGGACTTGACTAGCGGCGCGACCCCCTCCGCGTTCTCCGCCCACGCGGCAAATCGCGGGATGGAGAGCGTCATATCCGAGAGCCAATTAAATTCAGGTATCAACCTTATTTGGGGCGGAGCGAGCAAATCCGTCACGGAGGAAAGGGCGGCTGAAAACGGCTATACTTATATCGCGGACAAGGATGCTTTTGATGCTCTTGGTAGCGAGATAAAAAGCTTTGCACAGTTTGTCAACGACGACCTGAAATACACCAAAAACACAGACAAAACCCCTACTCTCGAGGAGATGACCGCCAAAGCAATTGACATTCTCGACGATGACCCCGACGGCTTTTTCCTCATGGTTGAGGCGGCGCACATTGACAAATTCGCCCACGACAACGACTTTCCGTGGACAATTCACCACACCCGCGAGCTTGACAAAGCCGTTGCCGTGGCGTTGGATTATGCCCGGGAGAATCCTGATGTGTTGGTAATCGTCACCGCCGACCACGAAACGGGCGGGATTATGCCTACTTCAGAGGGATTTGTCTTCACGTCCGGCAACCACACCAACGCAGACGTTCCGGTGTTCGTTAACCGCGCGGATGCGGGCTTCACCAACGGCGGCGTGTGGCTCAGTCGTCAAATCGGCGCACAGTTGGGACGTGTCCTCGGCGCGGGCAAAAAGGTTTTTCCAACGCCTGTGTGGGGGAAAGCTCAAGCATCAGAGGATTTAGAGGCGTTGCCTTAAGTATTTGCCATGAGTACAGTCTCGAATTTCACTCGCTGTACAGGCGCTATTACAAAAAACAATACCAACCCCCAAGAAGAAAGGAATCACCACTATGCCCTACATCGAAACAGTGACAAACCAAATGCTGCCCCCTGAAAGCACCGACGCCATCGCAAAAAAACTCGGCGCGGCAATCGAGCTTATCGGTAAGAGCGAAAACTGGCTGCAGCTCTCCTTTGCCGGCGGCGCGAAAATGTACTTCCAAGGCAAGGAAGTGCCGCAAGTCTACGCCCGCGTGGCGTTGGTTGGCTCGGCAAGCGACAGCGCCTACGCCAAGCTTACGGCGAGAATCTGCGAAATCTACGGTGAAGAACTCGGCGTTCCCCCCGACAAAATCTACATCCAATATGAGGAAGCGCGAGTCTGGGGTTGGAACGGCAGCAACTTTTAGAACCTTTAAACAGACTATTTTTGAGCGATTTTTTGCCAAACGAGGCAAAAAAACCAGGAATGATTTGTTCATTTCGAGTATTTTTAACGAAATGTGGCGTATAAAACGCCAAAATGAGATCGTTTCAAGTTACTGAATACAGGTTCCAAGGTCGTGTTGACGCCCAAGCAGGTGATATGATGTTACGTGAGAAAATTAAAAATCACAAACCCGAGTTGTTGTTAGCGGCAGCGGCATTGGTTATTTTTGCTGTGATTTGGGGCAGTGATTACTTTCGGAAAGAACCTGTGCGGGTGTTTGTTCCGATGACGGTGTCCACTGAAACGGCACCGGCGGCGACAGATGTCATCGAGAATGGCAGCGACGGCGGGAATACCACAAGTGCCGCGAGCGCACCCACCAACAGCGGCGACGAGCCTGTGTATGTCCCGCCGCGCCCCAGTACGATAATCGCGGAGACGCGCAGGTCAACTACCACAACCACCGCCGCGCCTATTGCCACTCTGCCGCCTGCCCAACAACAGACCCAAGCTAGTCCCACCCAAACGCAAACCCAGTCCCAAATGCAGACCACAACTACTCGCCAAAACACGGCGCAGTACGTCAACGTGAATACGGCGGACGTAAATGCCCTCCAGGCATTGCCGGGTATCGGCGGGGTAAAGGCTCAGGCGATTGTGGATTACCGCAAACAACACGGACGATTTTTGTCCCCGGAGGACTTGCTTAAAGTGAAAGGGATAGGTCCTGCGACATTGGCGAAAATGCGGTCGATGCTTGTTTTCTAACACAAAAATCTGCTCAAAAGCGGTGCATTTCATCTTGTATCGGAAGCATCTAACTCAACCCCCACAGGACAATGATCGGAACCTAGAATATCGGCGTGAATGCTAGCTTCTTTCACCTGCGCTGCCAAATTTTGCGACACAACACAGTAGTCAATGCGCCAACCGACGTTGCGGGCGCGGGCATTCATTCGGTAACTCCACCAGGAATAGGCGTCAGCTTTTTCGGGGTACAGCAGGCGAAAAGAGTCCGCAAATCCGCTGTCCAAAAGTGCGGAAAGCTTCTCCCGCTCTTGAGGGGTAAAGCCGGGATTGTTCACATTTTGCTTGGGGCGGGCGAGGTCAATTTCTTTGTGTGCAACGTTCAAGTCGCCGCAGTAAACCACGCCTTTTTTCTCTGCCAGACCCACAAGATACCCGCGCAGCGCGTCCTCCCACGCCATCCTGTAAGGCAGGCGCACCAAGCCGTCGCGGGCGTTGGGGGTGTAGCAGTTGACAACGAAAAAATCGGCGAATTCCAGTGTGATAATCCGCCCCTCACTGTCGTGTTCGGCGCGGTCGATGCCGTAAGTCACAGACAGCGGCTCCTCATGCGTAAACACTGCCGTACCTGAATATCCCTTACGAACCGCGCTGTTCCAGTAGGAAAGATACCCGGGAAGCTCAAGCTCTACCTGCTCCTTTTGCGCCTTGGTTTCCTGTAGGCACAGCACATCCGCACCGAGCTTTTTCACGCTCTCCAAAAAGCCTTTGTTTAGGCAAGAGCGAATGCCGTTGACGTTCCATGATACTATTTTCATTTTACCAGATGCATTCCTTTCTATTCAACAAGCCCATATCTCGCGAAAATTTTCGCCGCCCACTCCTGTTGTGCCTTTGTTGTGGCGGGGGTGTCGGTGAGCTTATAGTCCATTCCCGCCCATTTCGTCTCGCCCATTTTGTGAAACGGGAGCAGCTCCACCCGCTTGATACAGGTATAGGGTTTGAGCCGTTTCGCTAGGGTTTTCAGGGCATTTTCCTCCAAAGTATAGCCCATAAGCAGCACGTGGCGCAACCATACGTCCTTACCCGTTTTCTCGCAGTACTCCAACGTTGCAAAACCCCTGGAGTTATCGCAGCCCGTCAGGGCAAGCGCCAACTCGTCGCTGTGCGCCTTGATATCCAACAGCAGCAGTTCCGCACTGTCGATCGCCTTACCGGCAAGCTCGGGTTGGGGGATCCCCGCTGTGTCGATAGCGATGGAAATCCCGTGCTTTTTCAGCAGTTGTGCACAGGCGTAGATAAACTCGTGCTGCAACAAAGGCTCCCCCCCCGAGAAAGTTACCCCTCCCGAAAGGAAATTTTTGTACTTCACAATCTCTTTGACCAGGTCTTTTGCCGTCCACTCCTCGCCGCCCTCGCTTTGACTGCCCGGGTTGTGGCAATAAAGACAGCGCAAGGGGCAGCCCTGCATAAACACAACATAACGAATCCCCGGTCCGTCAACCATCCCCCCCGTGTCCCGATGGTGAATTTTGCCCCTGACGTCTTCAGGATTAAGGATACAGGAGGGAGTGGAAATTTCTTCACTTGTTATGTGGTTTAATCTCATATGTTATCCCTCCTGCGGCGGTATGTTTTTCGGGGGGCTGTATTGAGTGTTAATGAGCGGGCATACATGATGTATCCTTTATCCTCAATCCCTGTTTAGGAAAGGCAGCTCAAATTTCCCCGCAATAGGCGGGGCTTTTTTCTCGCCTTTGGCGGCGTTGACGATGCCGATAAGCGCAAGAATCGTTACAAGCAGGGATAGTCCGCCGAAAACAATACCTCCGATTACTCCCAATATTGAGAAGAGACCATAGGCGGAAGTATTGAACATAACAATCCCGATAAGTCCTGAGTAAAGTCTTCTGACAACTGCCACAGCGAGCCAAGCGATGAGGAGTTTGATGCCCTCCTTGGCATGGAAGCGGGCGAATTTGGATTTTTCCGCCGCGAACCATGTAACCAACGCAAGCGGACCAAGGTAGGCGATAATCGCCATGAGTTTGTTGTCCTCAGCGTCTTTACGCTCATCGTCTACGGGAGGTTGGGGATAACTGAACTGGTCGGGGGAGTAGCCAAAGCTGTAGCTGCCCTGCGAGCCGTTCACCTCGGGGTTATCCTCGGAAACCTCCGGGGCGACAGGGGGCGGGGCGGCTTCTCCCCCCGGTGATTGACTGCCCATGACGGGCGCGCCGCACTTTGCGCAGAAAGCAAAGCCCTCGCTCAGCTCCGCGCCGCATTTGGTACAAAATCCCATAGTGTTGTCCTCCTTGAAATAATAGGGTGAATACTGTATAATTAGTGGGTAGCTTATAAAATGAGGTTCGTAAAATGTGGCTGTTTTTTTCTTTTATACTTTCAATGCTAGATAAAACAAATCACTCTTATGCCAAGGATAGAGGTAAAGACAAGGTTTGGGTCTGGTTTGTTACTAGAGGACTAGTTTTGGGATTACCTGCCCTTGTTATTGTTTCAATTTTAATTTGGCGTGAGGTGTTTGTTTTCTTTGGCGGTGACCCGACAGAGGATATCGATACGGCAGTAGCAATCTTCACAGTTTTAATCATATTATCATTTTTCGTGGGCATATTTCTTTCGGTCAAACTCAGCAAAGGGAGAAAGCCAAAATCAGATCCGCTCCAAAAAGAAATTTCTTGTTTGGTTTGCCCCAACTGTGAAGTTTACAACACTTCTGAGATGAATTTTTGCCATGGATGCGGTTTTCTTTTGCCAAAAACCATTCTCTGTCCCAAATGCTCCGGCGAAAATAGTTCGCGCAACTATGCTTGCCGAAATTGCGATGCTATCTTGCGTACAAGAGATGAAGAAGTTTTGTAAGGGATTGCATCCTCTCAAATAAACGTGTGGAAAGTCCGCTGCAAGACATCCAACTGCTGCTCCCGGGTGAGTTTGATGAAGTTCACCGCGTATCCAGACACACGGATTGTCAGCTGCGGATATTTCTCCGGATGCACCATAGCGTCCTCCAACACCTCCTTGTCAAGCACATTCACATTCACATGATGCCCGTTTTCAATGAAAAAGCCGTCCATCATCGACACCAAATTGGCGTAGCGCTCACTATCTGTTTTGCCCAAAGCAGCGGGAATTATTGAGAATGTGTAAGAAATTCCGTCCTCGCTGTAGTGGTAGGGCAGTCCCGCAACACTGGAAAGAGAGGCGATCAGCCCGTTTTTATCACGCCCATGCATGGGGTTAGCCCCCGGCGCAAAGGGCTCACCTTTTTTGCGCCCATCAGGGGTTGTACCCGTTTTTTTACCGTAAACCACGTTGGATGTGATTGTCAAAATACTCATGGTGGGGATTGCGCCCCGGTAGGTTTTGCGCCTTTGCAGACGGCGCATAAAGCGGCGCACAACGTCCTGGGCAATGGAGTCCGCACGGCGGTCGTTGTTGCCGAAAGCGGGATAATCCCCCTCAATCTCAAAGTCCACAGCTAGACCGTCCTCGTTGCGAATGGGACGTACCTTTGCGTACTTAATCGCTGAAAGACTGTCAACAACCACGGAAAGCCCCGCCACGCCGCAAGCCATAGTGCGTTTGACTTTCTCGTCATGGAGCGCCATTTCCAGTTTTTCGTAACAGTATTTGTCGTGCATATAGTGGATAACGTTGAGAGTGTTCACATAGACGTCCGATAGCCATTCACACACGTCGCTGAAGCGTGAACGCACCTCTGTGTAGTCCAGAATCTCGCTCTGTATCGGCACAATCGGCGGGGCGATTTGCTCCCCGGAGATTTCATCGCGTCCCCCGTTGATTGCGTAAAGCAACGCCTTAGCAAGGTTCGCCCTCGCACCGAAAAACTGCATCTGCTTGCCGATTCTCATGGCGGATACGCAACAGGCAATGCCGTAATCATCGCCGAATTTCTCCTGCATAAGGTCGTCGTTTTCGTATTGAATTGACGAGGTGGCGCAGGACATTTTGGCACAGTAGCGTTTGAAATTGGCGGGCAGGCGCGGGCTCCAAAGCACCGTCATGTTGGGCTCAGGGGCGGGCCCTAAATTTGTCAGGCTGTGCAAAAAGCGGTAGGTGGACTTTGTGACCATGTGGCGTCCGTCCACGCACATACCCGCAAGAGCCTCCGTGGTCCACGTGGGGTCGCCGCTGAACAGCGCGTCATATTCGGGGGTACGCAAAAAGCGGACAAAGCGCAGCTTGAGTACGAACTGGTCGAAAAACTCCTGAATTTCGCTCTCGCTGTATCTGCCCTCCTCAAGGTCGCGTTGGGCGTAAACATCCAAAAATGTGCTGACACGTCCAAGGCTCATTGCCGCGCCGTTTTGATCCTTAATCGCACCCAGATAGGCGAAATACAGCCACTGAACCGCCTCGCGGGTATCCGTTGCGGGTCTTGAGATGTCGTAACCGTATGCCGCCGCCATGCGTTTTAATGCCTCCAAGGTGCGGATTTGCTCAGCAATCTCCTCAATGGCGCGGATGTTGAAGGAGAGCATATCCTTGGGCAGCTCACGCTTTGCCTCACGTTTCTTTTCGATTAGGAAGTCTACGCCGTAGAGGGGTACACGGCGGTAGTCGCCGATAATCCGTCCGCGGCCGTAGGAGTCAGGCAGCCCCGTGATGATACCGCTCCTGCGAGCGCGTTTCATCTCGTCGGTGTAGATGTCAAAAACCCCGTCATTGTGGGTTTTGCGGTACTTGAAGATATTGTCGATATCTTGGGGCAAGGCGCGGTCATATGCCTCAAGGGATTTTTTTACAACGCGAATTCCGCCGAACGGCAAAATCGCCCGTTTCAGCGGCGCGTCCGTTTGGAAACCAACAATCAGCTCAAGTTCCTTGTCGATGTAACCGGCTCCATATGCATCCACCTCGGAGATGGTTTCGTTGTCGATATCAAGGACACCACCCGCGTTCCGTTCGGCTTTCAGCAGAGCGTCGCACTTTGCCCGCAAGGCGTCGGTGCGCGGGGTAGTAGGGGTCAAAAAACTCTCGTCCCCGTCGTAGGGGGCATAGTTTCGCACAATAAAATCCCGCACATTCACGTCGTTCAAGACGTTGGATTCAACGAACATTTCACATCGCTCACTTTCTTATTGGGACTGTTTTTGAGGGAGATATGATGATAGTATAAGTATACCCTAAAAAATGGATTTCGTCAAGTGTAAATCAATCATTCATACCCCCGAAATTCATAAACAGATGACATCCCCTCCAATTTGTGCTATAATATATAAATCTTACGAAAATCGAACAACAGAAAGGACAAGAGCCGCGACAGCAGAGTTTAGCGTTCCCGTCTAAAATCAAAGCTCTTGTATCTGACAAAATGGATTACCGCCCAATACCGCCCAATACCCAATCCCCGTCGCCGCAAAGTCAAGGCTCGCCTTTTCCGCCGCCGTCTGTGCCGCCGCAAATGTTACAATCCCCTGAGGTTTTTTATGAACGCAAAAAACTGCAGCGCATCGCCAACTTAAGTAC
>Ga0099364_10005698_pt1 | contig 18411 bp, 18 predicted proteins | sample TergutTh196P3_FD_73070 | JGI IMG/M metagenome (GOLD analysis project Ga0099364, IMG submission 73070) | Microcerotermes parvus P3 segment gut microbial communities from Pointe-Noire, Republic of the Congo - Th196 P3 | ecosystem: Host-associated > Arthropoda: Insects > Digestive system > Gut ...
GTGGTTTTCATGGATGCAAGGCGGAAAAAACTCGCGTTCATTAGCGACGCTTTGGAGGAAATCGGCGTTGATGGGACCTTTCTTCACTCCCGCGCCGAAGACGCCAACAGGCAAGAGGAACATCGCCGCGCCTATGACGTGGTCACCGCCCGCGCTGTGGCGAGCCTGCCAAAGCTTTGCCAGTGGGCATTGCCGTTTTTGCGGCGGGGCGGGGTTTTCCTCGCCATGAAAGGCAGCACCGTCCACGACGAAACCGCCGACGCCGCCAAGATTTTGCCCAAACTGGGCGGCGAGATTACGGGAATTTTTCCCGTTGCGTTGGACAAGGAGATAGGTGAACGATTCATTGTGAGAGTTGAAGTAAATTGAAAACCTGTATTCAGTAGCCTGTTTAATCTACTGAATACAGCTTCTAAAACGCTTATAGGAGGAAAAAATGAAGAAATCCGATTGGTATAAATACGGTTGGTCATTAGATATTAAAAATCATTCCTGGACAGAGGACACTGAAAATCAGGTCGATTTTGTAATCAAAGCGTTGGATTTAGCAGGCGGTGAAAAAATCCTTGATTTGGCTTGCGGTTACGGTCGCCATTCCCTGGCGTTTGCGCGCCGCGGTTTCACAGTCGTTGGCGTTGATATTACCAAGGAATATATTGATGACGCAATTTTTAATGCACGAAAAGAATCTTTGAGCGCCGACTTTTATCACAACGACATTCGCGGCATAGATTATCTTGAGAAATTCGATGTTGTTCTCAATTTGGCTGACGGTGCAATAGGCTATTTGGAAAACGATGCAGAAAATCTTAAAATATTCGATGTTGCCGCGAGAACTTTGAAATCAGGCGGGAAACATTTTATTGATGTGTGCAACGCTGACCATGCAGAACGATTTTTCCCTAAAAAAAATTGGGAAGCAGGAAAAAAATCTCTAGCATTAGCGCAATTCGACTGGGACAGCAAAACCCGGCGGATGAAATATGGCGGATGGAGTATTCCGTTTGGTAAGGAAGCCGAGCCGCCGCAAATCAATATGGACGAGATCAACCCCACACGATTGTATTCGTTGGAGGAGTTGAGGACTATCTATGCCCGGCGAGGAATGAAAATAATTTCTTCCTATTCAAATTATTACGGCAAAGAAGCAACAGAAAAAGAATTGCAGTTGCTCGTTTATTCACACACAAAAGGAGTGAAAATTCATGTCACAACGAGAGGACGAGATGGATACAAGGTCGTTGGTGAACAGCAGCCTCTGCAAACAACGTCTGAACTTTCGTCATTCTTCAGATCTATAGTCGATTAACTTGAAAATCGGCTCAGGATTTCTGAGAATATTTTTCGTCTGGCAAGGAAAAAAGCGCAGGCATATTTTCGTATTACGAGCATTTTTGACGAAGTCAGACGGAAAATAGACCGCAAAGACCAGTTGATTTTCAAGTTGGGAGACTATAGATTCCAGAAAGCTCATACCCCACCACAGCTGCCGCAGCAGCAACGTTCAGGCTCTGCGCCCGCCCGGTCATGGGAATTGTCATCCGGCGCGTACAAGCGCGAACCGTGTCTTCACTCAAGCCCCCGCCCTCATTGCCTATGACACAAATTATCCCGCCGCGAATATCCGCAAACGCCTTATTTATGGGCAGCGCGTCCTTGTCCACAACGGCGGCAAAACTTGTGAAGCTGGTGATTTCCCGGAAAAATGCGGGCAAGTTGTCGACAATGCACAGGGGCAGGCGCAGCTGTGCCCCCATCCCCCCCCGCAACGCCTTGGGACTAAACACATCACCGCAACGACTCAGGATAACCCCGTTTAGTCCAAATGCCTCGGCACTGCGCAAAATTGCGCCTAGATTGCCTGAGTCCTGCAGCCGTTCAAGGGCGAGATAGCGTCCGTTTTCTTCAAGCGCGGTTATCAAAGGCGGGCGCTGACACACAGCAAACACACCCTGCGGGCTTTTGGTGTCGGAAAGATAATCGCTTATGTGGTCGCTGATTTCGTATGTGCTTACAGCGGTAATATTTCCTAATAGATCTCCGTATTTCTCCCATGCTCTCTGCGTAGCAAACAACTCAACAGTACGCGCCCCGCTTATGGCGGCATCGGCGCAAAGTCTTGCCCCTTCAAGGAAAATCAGACCCTCAACACTGCGCAAAGAACTTTCCTTGCGCAATGCCACAGCGTGTTTGATTTTTTCGTTTGTGCGGCTGCTTATCTTCATAGACGAGCCTTACCGCGGACTTTTCGCTCCCGCAAAAAGATGAACACAAAGACAAAAAACAGACAGATTCCAAAGAGGAGAACAGGGATGGCAACGGCGAAAAAGACGGGATTTAATCCCAGTAGGCGACTACAAAAAATCACTTTTCCAACAACCTGCTCCGGACGGACAAGTTCGCTGTCGGAAACCATGTTTTCTATCCCCATGGTTTTAAAGGCGATGCCGTCGTCGTCGTAAAGTATGTCGATGATTTTGTGTGTAATATACGTTGTGTCCTGCGCGCCCCGCTTGAGGGTATATGTAATGTTGTCGCCAATTTTGAGATTTTCGGGCTTAATGCGGTAGGTGATTATCGCCGAACCGGCGGACAGCTCACTGTTCATACTCCCGCTGACCACACGGAAAAACGAGAAACCGAAAAAGCTAGTGTTTTCTTTACTGGGCAGGCAAAGGGAGATACTGTAAACCACCACAGCGCAAAGAAAAAGCCCAAGCCCCATATAAAGTAAAGTGTCCCGCCAGTTTTTTTTACTCTTTTGGGGCGTTATATTTTCCAATGGAGAATCCGCAGCTGAAAATGCGGGCAAAGTGCCTTGAGCAGTACTGGCATGGGGATCCTTGCCCACAGGAAAAATCGCCACACCGCTGTTTTGGGCGAGCTTACTCAAGGCAGCGTCATTAACTGCACTGGAAATGCTACGCAACTCCCCTAGGACTTCTTGCGCAGTAAGCAAGCGAGGTAGTTTTTCGTTCATGGAGTTCTCCTATGAAAAAGGGCAGAGAAGTTGGAATTTGTTTTGTAAGGGCGATAAACAAGCTATCGCCCGTTAGCAAATAACGATCCAGAAGCGAATCTCAATACAACCAATTCTTCAAAGCCGTCCGGTAAACGGGCAGATCGGGAATGAGGTTGTAGCTCACGGAGGTGTACGCTCCGGTGGTGCTGTTGGGAATCATATATTCCACAACCTCGTAATTGAGGATGGTGCGAGCCTCGGCGAAGAGCCGCAGGATGTTGCCCTGACTGATATCCGTTTCGAAGTTGCCCATAACCCCCTGTACGGCGTTGAAAGCCTTAACGGGGTTCGCCTTTGCCTTTTCAAGCAGGGCATTGATGACCATACGTTGGCGGCTAGTGCGTTGCCAGTCGCTGTCGAGCTTGCGGATACGTGCGAAAATCAACGCCGCGCCGCCGTCCATAAACACATTGTCCCCCGGGACGAGGTCGTGCTTACCCTTGGAATAGCTTTTCACCTCTGCGGCTTCCTTAGGCGTTACGGGCAAGGTCACTCCACCCATAGCGTCGATAGCATCCTCAAAAGCGTCGAAAGTTACGCGGATATAGTTGTCGATTTTCACGCCGAAATTCTGCTCGATAGTTTCCACTGCTAGCGGCACTTTACCAAAGCGATGAGCGGCGTTGATTTTGTTCTTGCCCTTACGCCCGGGAATCTCCACGTAAAGATCCCGCAGAAAAGACACCATGGTGATACGTTGGTTAACATTGTCAATGGATACTAAAATTTGGGTATCCGCACGTCCCCAACCGTCAGAATTGCGTCCGTCAACGCCGATGACAAGGATATTGTGCACATCCTTGCTGCTCAAAAGGTTGGAGGTGTTGCGTTTAGAGAGCTTTTCGATGGTGTCATCGTCAACTTGAGGCATCAGGGAGTTGATTATGGAATAGGTCGCCACGCCGCCGCCGATTGCCAAAACCAATAGAATGGAGATGACAATGAGCAGAACGCGACCCTTCTTCTTGGCTTTTTTTGTTTTTTTAACAGGGGCTTGATTGCCTGTTTGTGTGTTAGTTTCTTTAAATTTCATAAGCGTTTCCTTTGCTAGTGTTTTTGCCAGGGCAATTATACATAGTTTAGCTTGCGTCCGGCAGGGCATATTATAACAGATATTAGGGCAATTAGTCAAATTGGGGGTTCTGTGATGGGTGGGCAACTGGTGGAGTTTATAGGAAATCAATACATTTTAAAGACATTTTTGCGCATCTCCTCGAAATACGCTTTTGTTTTTGGTTGTAGCGTGTACTTTTTGGCGCAGTTTTTGCAAATACAACGCTAGGTGCCACAATAGATTATGACCGTTGTTTTAGTTGATTTTTACTTGATGCGCATTGCGGAATTTTTTTGTCCGACATTTCTTTTGCTTTTTTCATGACTATATTACAACGCAATCAACGATAAATGTACACTCCTTGAACAAAACAGCTAGATGTAATCAGATATAACCTCACTCCTGTCCACTGATAAAGTCGCACAGTATGCACGTCAAAACTGGAGAATCGAGCGCAATCTGCGCGAAATAGTGGTGATGGTCATTTGCGCATTGACTGCGGTGTGGATATCCCACTATTGCTTTTTGGCGGGTTTTGTGCTAGAATATCACCATGGAAGTTACAGGAATTTGCCACGTTGTTGGCGCCGTGTTGGGCGAGGTTTTGCCCAAGATTGCCCCTGCTGATCTTTGTATTGCCGCCGACGCGGGTTGGTTGGCGCTGAAAAAGCACGGGATTTGCCCTAACTTGGTGGTTGGGGATTTTGATTCGTCACCGCCGCCTGCGGGACTTGAGGCGGTCGCGCTGAATCCTGTCAAGGACGAGACGGATTTGTACGCTGCTGTGCGCATTGGCAAGGAACGCGGTTACGGGGATTTCGCAATTTACGGCGCTTTGGGCGGCGCATGGGGACACAGCATCGCCAATTTTCAGATTTTGGCGGGGCTTGCGCGGGATGGTTGCAGGGGGAAAATCATCACCGACGACGCAATCATAACATCCCTGTGTGACGGGAAAGTAACGCTTTGCGCTGAAAACGGACGTGACGTCAGCGTCTTTGCCCACACGGATACCTGTAATGGCGTGACTCTGGAGGGCTTTTACTACCCCCTAAAAAACGCAACTCTCGGCTCGGACTTCCCCCTTGGCGTGAGCAATCGCCTTGTTGAGGAGGCGGGGAAAGTTTGCGTTGATGCGGGGATTTTGATTGTTGTACAGGAGGGGCGCGAGATGTGACGTGATATGAGATATAGTCTCCTAACTTGAAAATCAACTGGTCTTTGCGGTCTATTTTCCATCTGACTTCCTCAAAAATACTCGCAATACGAAAGTATTCCTGCGCTTTTTCCTTGTCAGACTGAAAATATTCTCGCAAACCCTGAGCCGATTTTCAAGTTAATCGACTATAGTTGTTTCTTTCCTCCATATGTGTTATACTTGTAACTAAAGAAAAAAAGGCGGATAGTATGATAATTAGAGCCAAGACAAAGGATTTGTTCGCGGGCAGGGCGTTGACTGCCGCACAGTGTAAAAACAGCCAACTGAATATTGAAGAACTCGAGGCGGGGGCGTTGGTTTTGCGCTCACTGCCGCGGCGGATCGTCCTTGAACTTAGCAATAACTGCAACCTCAACTGCCGTATGTGCGGGAGAAAGGCGGCGAATTTTTGCCTTTCTGAACTGGATATGGAGCTGTTTTACTCACTTGAGCCGCTCTTTGACACCGTGGAGGAGGTCACTCTCATGGGGTGGGGCGAGCCGACTATCCATCCGCATTTTGAGGAGATGCTGCAGGTCTTGTCAAGGCATTCAGCGCGGATATATTTTTGCACCAACGGCATGAGATTGAAAAGTCTTCACGACGCGATTTTTGACTGCGGCGTGGACGTTTTTGCCGTGAGTGTGGACGGGGCAAATCCCGTGACAAACAGTGAGATTAGACGCGGATCGGATTTAGAGAAAATCAACGCTGAACTGCGGAAAATCGTCCAGCGAAAAAAACGCGAGGGCTTGTGCTATCCCCATATCAATTACGTTTTCTGTGCCATGAAGCGCAATTTGCGCGAGCTTCCCTCCTTGGTTGAGATGGCGGCGCAAGTGGGTCTGGACGAGGTCAAGGTGGTGTTTTTGACGGCGTTCAGTGAGGATTTTGTACAGGAGAGTCTGTACGGCGAAGATGAACTTGTCCGCAAGGTATTCAAGGAAACCACACAGCGTGCAAAGGAACTGGGGATTTTGCTGAAGCTGCCCCATATTCAAGATGCAGACCCTGCGGGGGACGCCCTTCACCGCGAGTGTTTCGCCGTTTACCGCGACTTTTACCTGGGCTCTGACGGCTATGTTCGCCCCTGTATGTCCACAGCCCACAAGCTTTTTGCCTATGACCGATCGCGTCCTTTTATGGAGATGTGGAATGCCGATGAGTATCAGGAATACCGCCGCAGCGTTAACAGCCCAGAGATGCCCCAAAATTGCCGAAGCTGCTACCAATCCTCCCATTGCAACTGGAACAGGAAGAAGTCTTTTATTCAGCTTGGGGAGAATTTTGCGCCGTCTTGGGGAATTGAGTGAGAAGAATTTCTTGCATTTTCCCCTAAAATATGTTATAATTTCGTTGCTATAAAGTTAAGGAGATACTACCATGAGAAAAACTAGAACCATTGCATTATTGCTTGTTTTTGCCCTGTTGTTGGGCATTTTTGCCGCCTGTAAGGACACGCTGCCGGGGGATCGTGTAACCCCTGATGAGAAAGTACGCCTTGCGGTGCTGAAAGGACCCACGGGGCTAGGTTCCCTCCAGTTGATGGAGGATACTGAGCGTTACGATGTGACCATCTGCGCCGCCCCTGCAGAGGTTACGGGGATGCTCACCGCAGGCACTATTGACGTTGCGGCGTTGCCCCTGAACGTTGCTGCCACGCTGTACAACAAGGGCGGCGGTGACATCGTCCTGCTCAACGTCTATGCTCTAGGGGTGCTTTACATAGTGGAGCGCGGCGACACAATCAATAGCATCGCCGACCTCAAGGGCAAGACCATCCACGCTCCCGCCAAGGGTTCCACCACAGAGATGGTGCTGAACTTTTTGCTTGCGGCAAACGACCTTGACCCCGAAGAGGATCTGACAATCGAGTGGGTCGCCGACCCCGCCGCACTCAACGCATTGGTTTTGACCGGAGATGCGGACATCGCCCTATTGCCCGAACCCAACGTCACCGTAGTGACAAGCCGCGATGAGGATTTGCGCATTGCCGTCGACTTGAACGTGGCGTGGGAAGAGGCGAGCGGGGGTAATCGTCTTGCTATGGGTGGTCTTGTCGCCCGTCGGGAATTCCTAAACACCAACTCCGAGATAGTCGATGCGGTGATTGAGGACTTCACCTCAAGTGTCCATTTTGCCAACGGAAACCGCGCTCAGGCAGGAGTTTTGGCGGAGCGTCACGGCATAATTGCCGACGCCGCGTTGGCTGAAAACTCTATTCTGCGCAGTAATTTAGTGAGCATTGTGGGCGAGGACATGAAGAAATTGACGCAGGATTTCCTCACCGTGCTGTTTGAAGCCGACCCTGTTTTCGTCGGCGGGAAGATGCCCGGGAAAGATTTTTATTACGGCGGGTAATGATAGCCGCTAAAGCCAAAGGACAGATTTATAACCAATTTTTTATTCTTTCATGCCGGATGAACTTAATGAGTTGAAGCAAGGTTCCCTAGCTTTTTGCATGACAGTCAGCCGTGATGTGTTTGGGTACACGTAAAGGTAATCTTGCAGCAATCGCAGATATGTAGGGAGATTAAGCAAGTGTATGGAAATATCATCCGTTCAGGTGAATATAAACAACAGCTGTTAGAGTTTGTCCGGCGTGAATACGGGATAGATGTCATTGGTATTTATCCCGCTAAACGCGGCTTTTTCGGCGAAACATGGCGACTGGATACATCGGAACGAAAATATTTCCTTAAGCTGGACTACTCATCTGCACATCAAGGTATATACGAGCGCAGTTTTCCGGTAATAGAGCACTTGAACAATCACGGTATCGACTTCATCAGCCGGATCGTTAATACTGCGGACGGTAAATTGTCAGTGCGGTATGACGGTGCTGTTCTCGGTATGTTTGATTGGGTTGAGGGTGAAAATATCGAAACCGATGAAACGAAAATCCCAGAGTATAGGATGTTGGCAAAAGTGTATACCGTTCCGGCAAGCGGACTTGCAATACCCCGCGAGGATTTTTCTGGCAAGAGTGCCGGCAGATTCTTTGAGCAATGGCGTGATTTAGACGATGAGCGGCTTCTCTCATTCTTTGAGGAAATAAGAGCCAGTCTTGAACACAGAGCCAAAAGATTAGAACATTTTAGCAATATGTGCCGTGGCGACACAACAGGCTTTGTCATAACCCACGGCGATGCCGGCGGCAATATGATTGTGAACGGCGATAAATATACTATTATTGACTGGGACGAGCCAATTCTTGCGCCGCCTGAAAGGGATGTGTGGAATATGCTCTGCCATGACGGTAAGGATTGGTCGGAATGTGTTTTCCACAAAGCGCTGCGCGAAAACGGCATCGTTTATACACTGCGCCCGGAACGGTTGGCGTATTATTGCTACTATTATTTTTTCTATTATTTGACCGAATTTCTTGACGGACACACGCCGAGCGACACAATGCGGGAAATTGAACTTCGGTATTTGAACTCCGGGTGGATAGAGAATAGGATTGGATATGCGGATAGGATGTTTTGAATATTATCGGGATAAGCGGCGCAAGCTACGGGACAATATTCTCGCAAATCCTCAGCCGATTTTCAAGTTAATTGACTATAAAAAGCTCTGCGCCTTTTGCCAATGCAAAACCGCGCACTCATTTTTTACAGAGGGTGCGGTTTTGTTTTTTTCAATAACTATTCAACAGCTTTGACAAAATGAGAGCGTATTCCTTACATGGCAGAACACATATTCAAAACTAACCGAATCTTTCTTGCAAGTACTCAAGGGTAGTAGTAGGGACGATATTTTTGATAGAATCGAAGTCTTTGGTTTCAAGAAGCTTTCGAACCCTGCTTGCGCTGATTACTTCACCGCCAAAATCCTTCCTGGGAATCACGTCAAACTCGATTCCATATTTAGGCAAAATCCGTTGCATAGCGTCGTTATATTGCCTTGTAACCAAGTCAAGCGGTTCTTCGCCCGCAAAGCGTTTAGTTATGCCAAGCGCAGGAGCGATATGCTGTGCATAGATTTCAAGGTCTTGTGTGGGGTCGACTTTGAGTTCCTGCTTTGAATCTTTCTCGAAATACTCGCCAAAAGTGGTCTGTGATATGATAAACCCGCCGCTTGGTACAACAGTTACATTCGGTAAATCTGCCGTGCCTTTGCGAACAAGCTCGAGCCTGTCTACAAACGGAAAGACTGACTTATCCTCTTCCACAACAAAGATTATTAGCTGTGAAACTTTTTTAGCTGACTCTTCAATTAAATATCTGTGACCAAGTGTAAAAGGGTTGCAATTCATCACTATGCTACCAATTTGCGGAGCGACTTGTTTTGTTTTTTGCAAGAATTGCACAAGTTCAAGAGGGGCGGAATTTGTTGTGAAATATGACTGAGTTTGCGGAGTGATAGTAACAGGAGTAATATTTTCGTCACTTTTCTCAAACACACCATGTTCAATCAATCGCTTAGCATAATACTTGCCTAAAATTTCAGAGCCGATATTTGTGAAATGACTTTGCGTGTTGGCGTATATGCAGTCACCATGGTTGTGCGGACGATCAAACATACCTACTTCATGGTGTGGCTCAATGAAAGCTATTTGGGATTTGTAATTTTCAGATAGTAATCTTACAACGTTCTTTTTCCCTATTATAAAAATAGCAACATCGTTATCTTTGGGTTGATGATACAAGAAAGAATTTATTTGACTATTGAAGTTCGTCCAACCTCCGCTCGCGCAGTTAAGTGTTGCATAATTAAAATCTTCACCAAAATGAGAACGAAGTTCGCGTTGAATAACACTTGGCAAGGTATATTCATCGAACATATCTAAGCCCAATGTCGTCGACGCACCGAATGTAAAAATAGTGTTTTCGGCATTTGCCGGATTATCCGTCGTTACTCGATAGCCGGAATTGGCGTGTATATGCGGGTAATTAATATCTGCTAAAAATCTAGTACCCCATTTACAAAAAGACCCTAACATTTTGTAGCGTTTTGACGTGGTCAATACTTCGATTTCTTCTTCAGTCCACCCTTGCTTGCGGTAATATTCTGGGAGTTTTTGATAGTCCACACGGGCAGTAAACGGTTTTGTTGCATTTTTCTCCCAATTATTGGGGTTTTTAATTTGATGCGAATTTGGGAAACTGCAAATTGCAATTTTGAGATTTGGGGCAAATTCTTTCTTATATTTCAATGCTTTTTCAAAAATTACATTTTTAATATGCGAGTATAATTTTAGGTCTGAGAAACGTTGATTTTCGCTAGCGATTACAGTTGTTTTTCCTTTGGCGAGTGTTATGAATGGAATACCATCTTCAGGTTTTGACTTTTGTATGTTTAAAATCATTCGCTCGTTATTTTCAGTTTTCTCCATAAACTTAAGCTTTATTTTCTTTTCTTCTGTCGAATATAAACCCGCAATTTCTATATCAAGCCAAAACGCCTGTTCTGCGAGTGCCTTTAGTACATCAATATATTTGGGTGCGGCAAATATGTTGAGTTTTTTGACACCTTTGTCGATATAATAGTCGAAAATTGAGCCTCCGTTAACTCCTAAAATCGCCATGTTATGAAGTAAAATTGACATTTTTGTTCTCCTATAAATGTGTGTGTTTTGATGATTTTTTTAGTTCTCAGTTTCCATTTGTGATACGCAACATATTATATCTAATAAGCTTACGTTTGTCAATACAAAACCACATTCAACTTCCCATAATTTACGGATAATTATGGGTGATTTCATTATTTTCGCTACGTTTACAGTCATTTCACAACGAAACACTGATTTCCTATAAAATAGCTTTTTTCAAAAAATGAAGCTTTATGGAACCTAGCCTTATTCAAGAGTCAAATGTAAGTACCAAAATTTTTGTGGGAAGTTCAATCACAAAAGACTTGAAAAATGCGCCAATTGTTGCTATAATATAGGGAGATATTTTGTAAAAGGAACATAAAATGAACATCGCACTTACCTCCCACAACGCAAAGCACGAGTTGATGATTGAGTTTTGCATCGCCTATGGTTCAGTACTGAGTCGCCACACCCTTTTTGCCACGGACTTGACAGCTAAGCTAGTCAGTGACGCGACGGGGCTGAAAATTATCCGACTGCTGCCCCGTGAACTTGGCGGCGACCAACAGATTGCCTCTCGGATCTCCTGCAGAGAGGTGGATATGCTGCTGTTTTTCCGCGACCCCAACGACAAAGCCGAGCGGGCGCAGCATGAGGCGCAACTCCTGCGTTTGTGCGACACCCAAAATATCCCCGTTGCAACAAACATCTCCACCGCTGAACCGATTATTCACTCTTTGATTAATGGGGATTTGGATTATTTGACTTGGCGGGGAAATGGTGCGGAGAATTAGGTCGCGTTAGCACGCCCAATTCTGTACGTGCAAAATCAACAATTGCATTTTAATGAAAAAACACACCCGGAGCAAAAAAGTGAATATTGATAAACTTTTCCAAAAAGCTGAGCTGATACCCTGTATTGTCCAAGAGGACAGTACGGGGGAGGTGTTGATGCTCGCGTACATGAGCCGTGAAAGCCTTGAAAAAACACTGGAAATCGGCGAAACAATATTCTGGAGCCGTTCGCGGCAGAAACTCTGGCACAAGGGTGCGACTAGCGGAAACATTCAGCAGGTGGTGTCAATGTTTGCCGATTGTGACGACGATACCCTCCTGTGCCGCGTGGAGCAGGTGGGCGGCGCGGCGTGTCATACGGGCAAAAAAAGCTGCTTCTTCAAGGAAATTGATATCACAAAATAGTATGATAGGAGATTTGCGCAGATGCTTGAAAACAAACATAAAGAGCTAAGCGAAACAAAGAGCAAGCCGAGTTTTTGGAGGAAAATCACAAAAACCGCAGTGATAATCCTCGCCCTCACTTTGGGGCTTACTTTGCTGTTCACAACACTGATGACGGCGGTGTTTCTTTTGCCTAACGAGAGAATTGAGGAGAACGCTATAAAATCATTGAACATAATCAAAAGCGAAGCCGAAGGGTCGAATCCAAGTTTTTTTCCAAAAATTCCTGCATTGCTTTCGATGTTTTATATGCCCAATGTTGAATATATCGCCACAACCGGCGGCAAGGCTTATTACGGTTTCACGGGATCAGAGGGACTTGCGTTGATGATAATGAACGGTGAAAATTTATTTGATATGTACAAATACGCTGACGAGGAGATTATTGAGTCTTATGAATCCGGAGAATTGCGCAAGATTTTTGACTCTATGGCAACAGGTGAATTTACCGACGTTATTAATTTTGACGAGCTTGAAAAGCTTTCAACAGAAGAGAGTTTGCGGCTTCTCATAAGCGCGTTTATGGAAAACGCCTATGGCTTTGTGGATTCTCCCACGGAAACACTTCTCCAAAAAGCCGTTGTAGCGTCCTATCCCCGCTATTGGCACGGCTATGTTTTGCTGTATCGCCCCTTGATGTATGTTGAAAATATTGCGTTTTTGCGCCTGATTACTTTCACGTTGACACTTTTTGCCCTTGCCGTATTGCTGTTTCTTATGGGAAGACGCTTCAAACTGGGCGTTACCCTCGTTTTCGCGTTTGCTTTTTCCCTAGTGCAGATACTGATTTTACCTCGTGAAATGCTGTTCTTTTTCGCGTTTTTTATTATGTATATCGCCTGTGCAATTGTGCTTTGGCGATATGAGCGAATTCGCGAAAAAGGCTGGGATATTTACTTTTTCTTCATCGTCGGTTCACTCACCGCTTTCTTTGATACTCTCACTTCACCCCTACTCACTCTACTAACCCCCTTGGGCTTTTACGTTTTCCTCAATCTGCAAAACAAAGAAATCAAACTCAAGGAAAACGTCATGGCGGTGTTTAACAGCGTCATTGGTTGGGGCTTGGGTTACGGACTGCTCAGTGCATCAAAATGGGTCGTCGCAAGCCTTGTTACAGGCGAAAGTGTCATAAAAAATTCCATCGCCAGTCTAACCTTGCGCATGGGCGGCACTTCAGAACTCTCAGGCTACAACAACAGTAATAGAACTGAAGCAATTGAAAAAAACCTCAGTTGGATAACCCAATTTCCTGCGTTTTGGCTGTATTTTTCTATCCTGGCACTTGTTGCCTGTACAGTGTATTGCATACTGAAGCGCAAGAAAAATTTTGAGTTTGTGATAAACTCCTATATGCTCTTGCCAATTGCCATTGCTCCATTTATGTGGTATGCACTCCTACCCGAGCACTCAGTTGCTCACCAACCCCATACCTACCGCCTCCTCGCCGCAACGGTGTTTGCTTTGGGCTTGCTTTTCATTCAGCTTTGGAGCGGCGGAGATTCTCACGCCGTTTTGCAGAGTGTTAAAACGCCAAAAACGCAAAACCCTGACGACACAGCAGAGGCAGATGAAATAGTTGAAAATTCCGCCAACGCTGATATAAAACAGGCGCTGACAGCAGCAAAGGCGGGGGTAATCAAGTTTTCCCAAAGGTTCAAAAATACCAAAAAGCCGCCAAGCAAAAACCCATACGCCAAAACGGCGCAAAAGGGGAGCGGGAAGAAGAAAAAGAAGAAGAGGTAAGGACGAATGTTGAGAAGAGTTTGCAAAACGGCAGTTGTAATTCTAGCACTTACCTTGGGGCTTACTTTGCTGTTCACAACGCTTATGGCGACGATTTTTCTTTTGCCTGACGAAAAGATTGAGGAAAACGTCTTAATGTCGAAAAATATCATGGTGAGCGAAGTCGACGCCGCCAAATGGAACACTTTTTTCCCTGTTGAAATGCAGGCTATTACTTTTTATCCCAACATTGAAAATGTTGCAACTAGCGGCGGGAAATTTTACTATGGTTACACAAGCGGTGATTTACTTCACCTTTTGTTTGCGACTGGAAACTCAGTTTTTGACATGTTCAAATTTGCCTATGATGATACTTTAGAGATGTTTAATGATAGCGATTTATACACAGCCTATGAGTTTCATTTTAGTGGCGGTCAAGCCAAAAAACTTACTGAAGATGAGTTCAACGCACTTGATATACAAGAAAAAATGCGTTTGATATTAAGTGAACTCTTGATTACAGACTATGGTCTTTTGGATTTACCAACAAATAATTTGCTCCAAAAGGCAATGGTTTCTTCATACCCACGCTACTGGCATGGTAGTATATTGTTTACACGTCCCTTATTGCTTATTTCAAATATAGCGTTTCTACGTACAGTAACCTTTGCTTTAGCGCTTTTTGCCCTTGCAATATTGGTTTTCCTCATGTCAAAACGCTTTCGATTTGGCGTAATTCTATCGTTCTCTGGGGCGTTTGCGCTTACACAGCTCTTTATTTTGCCACGTGACCTTACGTTTTTTCATGTGGTTTTTATCACACTAGCGACTTGTTGCGTGATGCTTTGGAAATACGAAAAAATTCGCCAAAAGCATAATGGAGAGATATACTTTTTCTTTGTTGTGGCGGCTTTAACAGCTTTTTTTGATACTTTAACTGTGCCTTTACTTACGCTCCTAATACCGCTTTCATTCTATATTTTGCTTGAATTGCAGCAAAAAACTTCGCCAAGAGATAACTTCTTCACGATGGCCAAAAGTGTTCTTGGCTGGAGTTTAGGCTATGGGCTTTTGTTCGTCTCAAAATGGGCAATAGCAACCGTTGTAATAGGCGAAAATATTTTTGTTAACGCAATGCAGAGCGTTAACTTACGTGTTGGCGGCGATTCCGCTCTCAGAGGGATTCGGAGGGGGACAATATCTGAGGTTTTTCGCTCTGCGACAGATTATTTCACCGAAAACCCATTCTTTTGGCTGTCCTTAATTGCTTTAATAGTTTGCTCCTTGAGTGTATATAATTTTACCGTACGTAAAAAAAATCTCAGCTTCTTCCTAAATTGTGCAATGCTGTTGACGATTGCTGCCGCGCCATTTATGTGGTACGCAATCCTCAAAGAGCATTCATTATCTCACGTATTTATGACCTACCGCCTCCTCGCCGCAACGGTGTTTGCTCTGGGCTTGCTTTTCATTCAGCTTTGGAGCGGCGGAGATTCTCACGCCATTTTGCAGAGTGTTAAAACGCCAAACCCTGATGACACAGCAGAGGCAGATGAAATAGTTGAAAATTCCGTCAACGCTGATATAAAACAGGTGCTGACAGCAGCAAAGGCGGGGGTAATCAAGTTTTCCCAAAGGTTCAAAACTACCAAAAAGCCGCCAAGCAAAAACCCATACGCCAAAACGGCGCAAAAGGGGAGCGGGAAGAAGAAAAAGAAGAAGAGGTAGGGTGTGATGCTGAAGCCTCAAGTCTCCTTGGCGCCAATGGCAGGTTACAGCGACCGCGCCATGCGCAAGCTGTGCATGGAGTACGGCGCAGATTTGTGTTACACAGAGATGGTTAGCGCCAAGGGACTTGTGCAGGGCAACCGTACCGCGTGGGAATTATTGGAAATCAGCTGCGATGAGCAACCCTGTGTACTACAGCTTTTTTCAGACGAGCCTGAAAACGTTGAACGGGCTATTTTTGCTGTGCAGGAAAGAATTTCAAGTAGCGAGTGGAAATACAGTGCGCCAGTGGAGTTTAACATAAATTGCGGTTGTCCCGCAAAAAAAATCGCCGGTAACGGCGGCGGCGCGGCGTTGATGCGTGATCCTGAGTTGGCGGATAAAATCTGCGCTGCGGCTGTGAAAGCATCGAGCCTGGCTGTGAGCGTCAAACACCGTCTTGGTTGGAATAGTGAGAGCCGAAACGCGGTGGAGTTCGCACAGCGCATGGAGGCGGCGGGGGCGGCGCGGCTGATTGTCCACGGACGCACCCGGGAGCAGATGTATGCCCCGCCTGTAGACTTGGAGGGCGTGGCGGCGGTGAAACGCGCTGTGAGCATCCCAGTAATTGCCAACGGCGACGTGACGGACGGGCAGTCAGCGATGAAAATCCTTGAGCAAACGGACTGCGACGGGGTGATGGTAGGTCGCGGCGCCTTGGGGCGCCCCTGGGTTTTTGCTCAAATCAAGGCTGCTCTGGCGGGAAAAAAAGTTCCCGGAGACCCCGATATTGAGGAGCGCGGGCGGGTTATGCTGCGCCACATTCGCCTAATGTGCCAGAACAAAGGGGAAAAAATGGGAATGCGTCAGGCGCGAAGCATTGCCCACCACTACTTCAAGGGTCTGCGCGGCGCCGCCGAATTTCGAGCCGCAAGTGTGCGGGTGACGGAGCTTGCGCAATTGGAGGCGTTGGTTATAGGTTTCTTGGAGAGGGAGTAAGGAGGTGACCCCAAAATAAGCTGTAGCTTCTCTTGCCGATTTTTAAGCCATACGGTAAAAAAACTCGTTAATACATAAAATTTCCAGTGACGTCTACACCAGGCGCAGTATGCCATCTAACCTACACAATCCGAAACTCTGTCGCCCGCAAAAGCCTGTTATAGACCGCCAATCCCAAGCCTTGTGCCTTTGGGGCGTGAGCGGCAATCTCGGGGGCAATTCCATCCAAACGGCGCAGAGCGGCAAAAAGCAGACGCGCCTGAGCGGCAAAATCCTCCGCCCCGCCGTAAGAAAAATACGGTACGTCCAAGAGCGCCGCATCCTCATCAAAACACAAGGCGGCACAGCGACGGGCGTTGCAGTGCTCCGCGAAACGCTCACTGTCCCCTGTAACCAAAACAAGGGGGCTTTTCGGCGCGTAGTGGCGGATGATTTGCCGGTCAAAGACTATTGGACGTCCCCCTTTAAGCCTTTGTTCGCTACAAAAAAAGAGTTTGATGACGTGGTTGAAGAACTGCAAAATTATTCCTTGATTGATGACAATAACGATATCTAGCGCCTGTTTCAGGAGATACTGTGCAAAGCGGTAAAGGGCTGTGAATCCGATATTTGTGTTACTGACATAGATGCGCGTTGGTATGATAATTACAAAAAATCATGGGGTAGATGGCTAGAAAAACAATTGCTCTATAGTGATAAACTTATCGTCAGCGATGAAAAACAAACAAAAGAGTGGTGGCTTCGTTCGTCCGGTTTAACCAACTATTGTGCCATGTGTGTCAAAACTAGCGGTCACATCACCATGAGAGGCTTTACTGTTGCGACGGTGTATGGCGTGCGCCCCGCTTTATGGTTGAAGTTGGAGGAGACCACTGAACAAGCACAATCCTAAACCACTTGTAAAACAAGCACACCAATGACCCCAGGCACGCCGCCAAGTGTGCTGACGGCGATTGTCCCCCAGTTTACGGGTAAATCGACAGGCAGCAGCGTACCCAAAAGATTGACGGCGAACAGGGCGGCGATTCCGCTCGCCCCGCTCAGGAGCAACGCGCTGAGAGGGCGGCGCGTTCGCGTCATGCCCCAAAGGATGAACACCGCGGCGGCGGCAAGTAACGCAATAGCGAGGATTTTCACGCGCTCACCTCCTGGGGGCAAATTGCGGTTATCGGCGCGTCCGTGATTTTGTCACGTTTAGCCTTTTTGATGAGATAGCGATACCGCGCTTTAAGGCTCTCAAGCTCGTATATGGACGATTCCACCAAGTCCTCGTCCTGTTCCATCTCAAAGCGCGCCCGCGCCGCGTCCATTTGGCGGCACACCGCGCGGATGTCCTCCAAAAGCAACTCCTGAGCGTCCTTTTCCTCGGGGCGCCCAAAGGCTTTGCGTGCAAATCCTGCCATCGAAAAAACCTCCATAATATACACATTTGGTAAAACCTGTCTTTATATACTATAGAAATTTTGGGCAGAATATGATAATTTTATACCGGCTTGTCTAGATTTTTAGAGAACGGAAAAAATGAGCGGCAGATTTTCGCCCCACATAATTAACCTTTCACCTTGCGTTTACTATTTTTCCTCATTCCTCAACCTGCATTCGCTCAATCTTCACTCGCCCAACGCGCCGCTCGTCCATGTTCAGGATAGTGTAGCGCAGGTTGTCGTGGACGATAGAGTCAAACTGTCCGTCCTCGGGGATATAACCTAACTTGAAGAGAATAAAACCGCCCAAAGTGTCGTAATCGTCCTCGGGGAAAATCAAACCCCAGTCCTCCAACTCCTCAACAAGCTCATCTAGTTTGGTTCCGCCATCCACCTCATAGGTGGTCTCATCAATGGCGGTAACCTCCTCTTCCTCGTTGTCATACTCGTCTTGAATATTACCCACAACCTCCTCCAAAATGTCCTCCATTGTGATGACTCCGGAGG
>Ga0099364_10005699_pt1 | contig 18410 bp, 17 predicted proteins | sample TergutTh196P3_FD_73070 | JGI IMG/M metagenome (GOLD analysis project Ga0099364, IMG submission 73070) | Microcerotermes parvus P3 segment gut microbial communities from Pointe-Noire, Republic of the Congo - Th196 P3 | ecosystem: Host-associated > Arthropoda: Insects > Digestive system > Gut ...
TGGCTCATTCCTAAGAACACGCCTAAACCTATAGACGGACGGACCAAGGAACCGAAGGCAAAAAAAGCAAAGTAACAAACTACAGCGGGCATGGATTTCGGGGGAGCAGACATGGAAATATTTGACAACATTAACATACACATTAGCGGCATTAGACGTTCTTTAGGAAGATCGAAACGATTTGTTTTTGCATGCCTCTGGAGATAATCCGATCACGCCATGTGAAAAACGTGCTACCGGGGGTGTTATTATTGGAACGCGCTGTAAAGACAGAGCGGGTTAAATGGAGCGTAATCAGGATTATGCTATTGGCGCTTTGCGCCGTTGTGTTTGGAATGGGTGTTTTTGCGGTAACTCACAGACAGAGCGCTTTCATGGCGATGGGGGTGTCCGCTGTGTGTGCGGCGCTCACGGTTTTCTGGACACGGCTCAAGGTTTTGTTTGCTAAAATACGTAGCCGCCGCTCCGGGCGCATAGTCATAAATTCCATAGCTGCTTTTGCCTTTGCTGCTGTATTGTACGCTGCTGTGATATCCGGGATAATGCTAGTAGCAGCGAACAGAGCACCGTCCGATGGAGCTACGCTCATTGTCCTCGGATGCCGAGTGTACGGTGAAGATCCGAGCCTGATGCTCTACCGCCGCATGGATGCTGCGCTGGAAATCCTGAGCAATAACCCGGAAGCAGTCGCTATCTTATCCGGCGGGCAAGGCCCCGGCGAGTGGATAACCGAAGCGGAGGCGATGCGTCGTTACTTCACGGAGAACGGCATTTCAGAGGACAGACTCTTTATAGAAAACCTATCTACGTCAACATATGAGAACATTGCGTTCTCAACAGCAATAATCGAAGATTGCGGACTTTCGCGCAATGTAGCCATCGTAACGAACGGCTTTCACCAGTTCAGGGCGCAGAGTTACGCAAAAAATGCCGGTTTGACCCCCGGAGCAGTGTCAGCTGGCACGCCAGTGTTTACCCTGCCGTACTATTGGGTCCGTGAAATCGCGGCGATATCGGTGCAGGTCATTTTTGGCGTGAATCCCTCGGGTCCGGAGGCGGCTGCGGACTGAGCTATGCGGGTGTTCTGGTGGGCGTTTTCACTGCTTTGAATCTTCTGTTTTCTTCGGCCATATAAAAAGCCAATGAGCCGCGCATATCCCGGATGCTTGTGTCGGAAGCCAGCCGCAGCAGGGGAGCCATAAGGTCGTGTTCATATCCGACGAGACGCTCACCAGAGGGGAGAAGGATGCAATAATTGATAGGAAAAGCAATAAAGGTTCAGCTCAAATTTTGACCTCACGGACATGCCCTGCGATGTGTTTACACTTTTTTACTTGATTTTACCAGCACATTGTCATATGATTGATAACGCAATTATTGAGAGGAGAATCATTATGTGGAATCAATTGAAGACGGATAATTATGAAAGCATGCTGGCCGAGACAGTTACTATGCAGGGGTATGACGGAGACCGGATACATGCCTATTTTTCGCGGCCCCTCGGCGATGGCCCCTATCCCGGAGTCATTTTGATCCCCCATATGCCAGGGTGGGACGAAATGAACCGCGAGATTGCCAGGCGCTTCACTCAGCACGGATACGTTGCAATCTGTCCAAATATCTACGACAGATTCGGGCACGGGCTTCCCGGCGACATCGCAACGAAAGCGCGCGAGGCGGGCGGAGTTCCCGACGACTGTGTGATGGGAGACTGCGAGGGTGCGCGTGATTATCTGACATCTCTGCCTTACTCGAACGGCAAGGTAGGCATAATTGGCATGTGTTCCGGCGGACGCCATGCGTTTCTTGCGGGATGTAAAATCAGCGGACTTCATGCGGCTGTCGATTGCTGGGGCGGGCGCGTGATAATGTCGAAGGACGAACTGACACCCGCAAACCCTGTCGCTCCCATCGACTACACAAGTCAGCTGAGCTGTCCTTTGCTCGGGATTTTCGGAAATGACGATCAGTTCCCCACGCCTGAGCAGGTGGATTTGCATGAGCAGGAGCTTAAAAAACACAACAAAGACTATACTTTCCACCGATATGATGGCGCAGGGCACGGCTTTTGGTCGTACGACCGCGAGGCTTACCGGCCTGTTCAGGCGATGGATTCGTGGAACAAGGTCTTTGATTTCTTTGAAAAGCATCTAATGTAAGCTGCGCCCACTATTGGAGAGTAAACGGGAGTTGCCTATGGCCCAAAACAACTTGCTTTCCGGAATAAAACCGCCGTCAGCGGCGCAGCCCTTCACTGTTATGGCAAAGCCTGTCGGTTCGCGTTGCAATGTTAACTGCTCCTACTGCTACTATCTGAAAACGCCTCGCAATGGACAAAATGCAGCTCAGCCCCGGATGACAGATGAGATGCTTGAGCGCTTTATCCGCCAATACATAGAAGCAAACGACGGGCCGGTCGTAAGTTTCGTCTGGCATGGCGGTGAACCATCTTTGGCCGGGCTTAATTTCTACAAACGCGCCGTGGAGTTGCAAAAACGCTATCTTCCCGAGGGGTGGAGCTGTTGGAACAATCTCCAGACCAATGGAACCCTCCTCAATGACGAGTGGTGTGCATTTTTGGCTGAGTCCGGATTTGATGTTGGCGTTAGTATCGATGGAACTCAGCAGATCCACGATCGATACCGGAATGATCATAACGGCAACGGCACATACCAAGCGGCGCAAGCGGCTGTCCGGTGCTTACAGGCATATGGGTTGCAACCCGATTTGCTGTGTACGGTAACATCTGCCGCAGCAAAGGCACCTTTGGATGTCTACCGGAAGTTGCGTGAGCTGAATACGCAGTGGATACAGTTCATCCCGATAGTTCGTCGCGAGCCAGGCGGGGTCACTGACGACAGCGTAAGCGGAGAGGACTATGGCAAATTCTTATGCGATGTGTTTGATGAGTGGGTGCTCAGCGACATCGGGAGGGTCAATGTCCAATTTTTTGCTGAAATGGCGCGTGTTTGGGCAGGCGGTAGCGCGGGGTTGTGCTGGATGGCGCCCGTCTGCGGTCGTGCATTGATCGTCGAACAAGATGGCGGGGTATATTCATGCGACCATTTTGTCTCCCCTGAGCATCGGATAGGAGATATAGGTGTCACTCATCTTAGTGAGCTTGTCGACTCGTCTGTGCAACTGCGTTTTGGCGAAAGCAAGAGCAGCACACTCACCGCTCAGTGCCGCTCCTGTGCGTGGCTCACTGTATGTAACGGAGGCTGTCCTAAGGATCGTTTCGCGGTGTCGGAGGATGGCGAACCGAGGCAAAACCACCTTTGCAGCGGGTTAAATCGATTTTTCTCTTATGTTCATCCTGCTGTGAATCTGGTGACGACGCTTAGCAAGCAGGGCCACACACCTGAGGCTATTATGTCACATCTGCGGACGCAGCTTTCCGTCATATGGAAAGATGTTGGCCGCAACGACCCGTGCCCATGCGGAAGCGGCAAAAAGGCAAAAAATTGCTGCTGGGCTAAACGCCGCTAATTTTGTGTGCAGACTGTAACCATTGCGAGTTTTTCGGATACCCACTGAACAGTGTACGATAAACTATGGTAAATGAGGTGGTAGATTGAATATGCCTGAGATTAAAGCAAAACGAGTATCCGAGTCCCGGACTGAGCAGATCCAAATCATTATGTCGGGGGATATAAACGGTTATGGGCGGCTGTTTGGCGGACGTCTGGTCGAGTGGATCGACGTAGTTGCAGTTGTGGTCGCTAGGCGGCACTCGGGGCATGAGGTGACCACAGTGTCTATTGACAACCTGCATTTCAAGGCGCCGGCGTACTCGAATGAAACAGTCGTGTTAATAGGCTGTGTAACATACGTGGGGCGCACATCGATAGAGGTGAGAGTCGACACATATGCCGAAAATCTCAGCGGCGAGCGCAGTATGATAAACACGGCTTACGTCGTACTGGTTGCAATAGATGAAAATGAAAGGCCAGTGCCTGTTCCGGGTTTGCTGCTCGAGAATGATGAACAGCGGACGGAATGGAAGGAAGGGGAGAAGCGTCATGCGTTCATCAAACGCAGGCGGCATGAAGATTCATGACAGGAACGGAGAGAGGGAATAATGTTTGACGAACTGTACAAGCCGCTTTACGGCAAAATCACGGACAGCGCGAGTTATCTTAAACGCATTGGAATAGACACTGTCAAAAAAACCGATATAGAAACGCTGAATGCGCTCGTTTTAGCGCATCAGAGAAGTGTACCTTTTGAAAATCTTGATATTTATGACGCACAAGCCGACATTGATCTCGGCATTCCGGCGTTGTATGACAAAATCGTACACCGCCGCAGGGGCGGGTACTGCTTTGAACTCAACGCTGCCTTTGAGGCGCTCCTGAGCAGTCTCGGATATGACTGCTATGCAGTGGAGATAAGAGTTATCAGGAACTTTACTTGCTTTATGCCGCTATCGCATAGGGGAATAGTTGTAACAATCGATGGAGTGCGTTATTTCTGCGATGTTGGATTTGGAGGTCCGTCTCCTCAGGGCGCAATAATGCTCGATGATCCTAGGGAACAGCAGTCAGGTTCAACCTTGTTTATTGTCGGGCAGGGCGAACAATACGGCATGAATGGGACAATGATAAGCACAGTCACTGACAGCGGGAGAGAGCCAATACTAATGTTTCATGAAGACCCCGTCGATCCGGTGGATTTCCTCGCCCCAAACGAATACCAGTCCAAGAATAAACACTCGATATTCATAAAAGACCGCCTGCTCAATCTCATCACGGAAACGGGTGTCATCACACTAACCGGAAATGTGCTCAAGGTACACTCACATGGAGATGTCACAGAAAAAACACTTGACACGGAGGACGCGCTGCGGGATGCGTTGAAAGAACATTTCGGGATTGTCGTTGACTTCCGGCTAAAGCTATAGACCCTACGCGGACAAACCGCAGGGATCAGTGACCCACATCGGATTAAGCAGCGCTCAGCCCCGCGGCGATAATCATTAAAGCAAAAAAACCTCCGACTGAAACGCACATGCCTCTGAAGCCCAGATTTATTTCGCGAATTCGGCTGAACAAAGCGCTTTTATCCACAAAATGTCTGAAAATAAAGAACCCGGCGACTCCGCTCGCGGCAAATATTGCCGTTTTTTCCAGATACCCGGCAGCATCCAGATCGAGTTTTATGTTGAACAGGAACTCAATGATCGCGCTGCCGAATATACCACCGACAAAGCAGAACGCGCCCGGAATTAAAACAGCGAGTTGCTTGCTTTTTTCAATTTTAGTGCTGCCATGTTCAAACTTGCATTTTCCGAAAAGTATCGTGGAAAATTTGATAAATGTGATAATTGTCCCTAAATTTATGAAAATCATCGCCGAGGTTATCTGCCAATTCGTATCATACATTATGAAATATTTTGAAATGCTTCCATTTAGCAATGGTGCGCCCGTTATTCCCAAAACGGCTATGATAGTAGCTGCGCCAACAATCGGAAATCGCTTGAACACCCCTCGGATTTCATTAATATTCCGCGTCCCGTAAACCTGTGCGATTATCCCCGAGATAAAGAACAGCGCTGATTTAAAGAAAGCATGATTGATGACATGGTATAGCCCGCCCGTATAAGAGTAGATATCATCAATGTTCAAAGCTACAATGATCATGCCGACTTGCGAGATTGTCGAGTAAGCCGGTATCAGTTTGATATCTGTTTGCGAAATTGCAAAGATAAACCCGATTACACCTGTAATGATGCCGATAATAAGGAAAAAATCGGAAACGTTCACACCTTGAAAGATAGGCTGAAACCTCATGAAGAGATAGATACCGCCCTTGATATGCAAACCGGAAAGTAACGCCGAGACTGCGGATGGTGCGCCGGGTGTGCCATGCGCCCTTGGAAGCCAGCTGAAAAGCGGCACAAGGGCGCATTTGAGACCTACGGCGGTCATAATAAGCGCATACGGAAGGACAAGCGATGACCTGTCAAGCTCGCTGAGGGTACGTGCAGCGGCATCCATGTCCAAAACACCCGTCAGTTTATAAACATAGCCAACACCAAACAAGTAAAACTGCATGACGACAATATTCACCATCAAGTAAAACATCCCGTCGTACATCGAACGGGAATCACGGTTAAACATTATAAGAATTCCAATCGCGACCGTAGCGACTTCAAACAAAACGAAAACATTAAACAGATCACGTGTCAGGAAAACCCCGATAAGCAACCCCTCCCATATAAACAGCAAAAGCCAGAATAGTTTATCGTTTTTATCATTTAAGCTGTAAACGGAGGCGATCAAAAATATGAATGTTGTAAGCACTACAAAAACCGATGAAAGTGTGTCCGCCCTCAGAGATATTCCCAAAACGCCTTCAAAATCACCGATTTTTGTAACAATATCGCCCTCCTTGCATAAATAAAAGAGATACGCTGCAAAGCCGGTCAAAACTGCCTGTGCCGATATTGCGACTACTCTAGCCGCCTTCACTGTGGAAAAAACGTATAGGAAAACCGCCGTCAATATGGGTACGATTACAAAATAAGAAAGCATATAAGTTACTCCGAGCTTCTCCGCTTTAGTATATCCCATTCAGTAGCCTGGAACTGCCGACACAGCGAAATCAGCATTGTCAAGTTGACCGCTGTGAGAGCTACACCGATAATTATAGCCGTTATAACAAGCGCCTGAGGCAAGGGGTCTGCGGGGTTTACGGGTTCGCTCCCTATCGGCGGCATTACACCTTCAGAAAATCCAAGGCCAAGAAAAAACATAATGACGGAAACTTCCATCACAGAAATCGCGATTATTGATTTTATTACGCCTTTGCTTGTGATTAGGCCGAAAAAGCTTATAAAAAACGCTATAATCGCAATCATTTCCACTATTTCGAATCGCATCGGCTATCTCCTTTCAAATGCTATATATCTGTAGAAAAGGACAATGAACCCGCAAGCTACTTTCATTCCAATAAGGGTGTTCATCATCATAAGATACGCAGTTCTCATTTCAGGAAAATATGTATATATGCCAAGAAGGATAAAGAAAACTGCAAATAAAACGATGGCCACAAAAGTTAGTTTCTCCATAATCATCATTTTTTTGAAACTAATGTCATTGATGTGGTGTATTAAATACCTGCATATGAAAAACGTTGCAACAGCCACGCCGCCCTGAAACCCTCCCCCGGGCGATAAATGACCGTTTAGAATAAGATACACTCCGAATACCAAAATTGCAGGGCAGACCATGCGAATTGTATAAATGGTAACTTTGTCAGACTTGCTAACGCCTCCAAGATGCTCATCTGCGGCATCGTCGCTGTACCATGACATATGAGCGACCCCCATAACACTGACTAAAAGCATGAGTGCTTCAAACAGCGTATCGTACATCCTATACCCCAAATACACTGCTGTCACAGCATTCTCTCCTCCTACATCCTGCACGAACCTTGACAAGTAAATGTCCTTAACATATGTATTGACTGCGTTGCCAGGGATGAAATATACAAACAAGGCAAACAGGAAAACCGTAAAGCATAAAGGGAGTATGAGCTTTTTCAGCAAAGTTAAAAGTTTCTGGCCAACAGGCGGTACATCAGACGTATAGGTGACAAGGCTGAAATACTTTTCAAAGCATATAATCAAGAAAATCGTTGAGAAAGTGCTTACAGAAGCTTCGGCCATCGCAACGTCAGGTGCGCCGAGCATTAGAAAGCACACAGCAGATATTGTGGAAAATATTCCAAGGAAAATGATCATCCCAAGGATTTTTCGCACCCGTATAGCCAATACAGCGCTTATTAACCAAAAGGAAAGAAGCACATAAATCATACGTAAACCTCTTAAAACTATACACCGCCGAGACCGTCGTCGAATTCGTCCCGGAGTGCGCTGTCGCTCAAATAAGCGCAGCGGGCTATGATGTGCGCTGCCAATGGATTGAGTATCAGCAAAAGCGCCGCAATAAGCACGAGCTTCAATGAGAAGAAGCCTATGCCATGCTTAACAATCAGCCCTATTATCAAAGTTATAGCCCCGACTGTGTCGATAATCCCTGTCACAAGTATCCTCGCGAAAAAATCTTTGAACCTGAACAATCCGATTATGCTGAAAAACATCAATGCGCACCCAACCATGATTATAATGTTACCTGCGATTTCCAATAGTTACTTCCCCCCCTTCGACCTGTTTAGAATGAAAAAGGCTAAAAATATCACGCTAATAAACCCTAGTAGGATGTAAATAATGGCAAAGTCCAGCAGATATCCTATGTTATTGATAGATGCGTATATGATTATTATGAGCGTTAGTTTCGTAGATATAAGGCACATTCCAAGCAGTCTATCCCAAACAGACGGCCCGATTATTGTCCTGACGAGGAACAAGAGCAGATAAACCGACATAATCCACAGTACGTACATAAACTCCCCAATCCCAAAGCCTTATCAACGAAAAACTCTTTAAAATCAGCATAATCAGAATATTTACTCCCTCGTCTTCTGATCCCTGTCCCCTATCTCCTGTCCCCTTGCGGCTGTGGTCCGCCGTATCGCTTTTGACAATTGCTTTTCCAATTTACCTTTAATTTGGTCGTCCGCATTTTCCAACCCCTGCCCTGCGCTTTTTTTGTCCCTGAGCCATAGCACTGTGAGCCTATCGTCATTTAGCCCCAAGGTGAGCGTCCCCGGCGTCAGCGTGATGGAGTTTGCTAGTATGACCCTTAAAAAATCATTGTCAATATTCGTCTTGATTCTAACTATGTCTGCGCTCGCGCCTTTGATTATAAGCTTTATCGCGGCAAATCCGGCTAAGTATATCTGCCCAAGCAAATAAAACACATACAAAAACAGTCTCAGAAATTTTACATTGGCTATTTTGTCCATTGCAAGGAGCCTATGGCTGAAATATACACATGCTACGCTGAACACAAGTCCGGCCACAACAGTCGCAGGTGCATAGCTTTCTGATAGAATGATCCATATAATGCTAAACAACAGAATTAAATAAACAGAATTTCTGTTCAAAACGCTGCTCCTTATTTACCAAATGTGTACTCAGAACCTTGCGCTCAGACGGCTATTTCTGTTCCCGCAATCGCTCAACGGCACATCCATGTGCCAATTCGCGAGCACTCCACCATCCTTGGTTGCGTTGTGCGTGAACAGAAACAGCCATCCTCACCGTTTCTGAGTAGTTACAATCAAATTAGATATTTCTTTCCTTTTAGGGTGTTCTGCGCTTACGAGGAGTTCAAATAAGACGGATTCCATTGTCGTAACAACGGCACCGGCATTTTGCATCCTTCTTTCTGCATAAACCCTGTCTGATTCACTTCGGGAACCAATGCAGTCAGCGACTACATACACATTATACCCGTTTTCCAGCAAATCGAGGACTGTTTGCTGGACACATATATGAGCCTCTATCCCTGTAACTACAACATTTTTTCTCCATGACTTACTTAGCTTTTTGGCAAATTCCGGCTCACCATAACAGCTGAATGTCATCTTTTCGATTGCTTCAAACTCGCCAAGCGCATTCTTTACGCATTCTACGGTATCCCCGAGCCCCTTGGTGTACTGCTGTGTCGTCAACACAGGTATGTCAAGCATACGGCATCCCGTTATAATTATTTCCGCTTTCCGCGCCAATTCATCGCAGTCGTACATAGCAGGCACTAGCCTGTCTTGAAAGTCAATCACCAAAAGCAATGTATTTTCAACCTGAATCATAGTAAATACCTCCTATTCATTTCCGGCGCCGCCGACTATATTATAGCAAACCTTGAACCTCCACACAACAGCCAACATGCTGGAACGCGGGAGTTTCGGTGTTCAATAAATCAGCATAACACTCGTCTTACACCAGTGATTTCGCTAATTAAATCAAATATATAAAAATCTTCATACAAGACAAACACGATGACTAAAGGGAAAACACAAAATAAAGTAATTTATTAATTTTCGAAAACCCTATTGACCCTAGTGTTACACTATAGTTGATAATGTAAACAGATACCCAATTATCAGCCTGCCTGCCGGTAGACAGGTAGATTAGGGACGAAGCGGGAGTCAGTCACATTTCATGACACCGTAAGGGCCTTGCACGGAAAGGGCGATGAAAAAATGATTAGCAATGAAACAATGAGTTTATCGTGTGTTCGTAAGGACGCCATCCGTAAGGGTACACGAGGGGAGCTAAACGCCTTAAAGCATAAATACGCAAGACTCCAGAAAGAATACGAAAATACGCAGTATTTGTACACGCAAGCCACGGCCATGCTTGAATTCAATGAAAAAGAAAAAGAAAAGCAGATGCACCACAATAAAATGTTGCGCGAAAACTGCCCAGACGATATAGTATTGCTTGATAAAGAACTGACCGTCTTGCTTTGCACATCATCCGTGAATATCAGATTTGACCGCGAGGTTGAGGGAGGGGCAATACTTGATATCGTTAAAGACGCATTTGGGGAGGATTTCGCGCGACAGCTTGAAACCGGGTTGCTTGATGTTTTATTAACTGAGGAAGCGTATTCCTTCGATACAAGGCTTTACAACCGCTTGATGAGAGATGGGGATAAGTATGCGTTTTATTTCTCCTTACGGCTTTCGCCCACTTTTGACGATTATGGTAAGCTTAGTGGAATTCTGATATTGGCTCATGACATCACAAAAATGCATAACGCAAATGTGCAGGCCGAGGAAGCAGCCCGTGCCAAAAGCAATTTTCTTGCCAATATGAGCCATGAAATACGCACTCCTTTGAATGCGGTCATCGGCATGACCGGGATCGGGAAAACCTCATCAGACATAGACCGCAAAAATTATTGCTTTGATAAAATCGAGGAAGCTTCAGCTCATCTGTTAGGCATAATAAACGATATCTTAGATATGTCAAAAATAGAAGCAAACAAATTTGAGCTTTCCACGGAGGAATTCCACTTCGAGAAAATGCTGCAAAGAGCCATAAATGTTGTTAATTTCAAAATGGACGAGAAACACCAAGCATTATCCGTTTATATTGATAAGAACATACCGAAGACTATGATTTGCGACGATCAGCGTCTGGCGCAAATTATAACAAATCTATTAGGAAATGCAGTGAAATTCACGCCTGATGGCGGCTCTATATCCCTAAGGGCAAAGTTTCTTGATGAAAGCAATGGTGTCTATAAGATACAAATTGAAGTTAGCGACACCGGGATTGGGATAAGCCCGGAACAAAAAGCCCGATTGTTTACTTCTTTCGAGCAGGCGGATAGCAATACGGTACGCAAATTCGGAGGCACGGGGCTGGGATTGTCCATTTCAAAGAGCATTGTTGAAATGATGGGAGGCAGGATATGGGTCGAATCCGAGCTTGGAAAAGGTTCAACCTTTTGTTTCACGGTCAATGTTAAAAGGAGCGCATTGAAAAAACAGGCATACCGGGTTCGTTCTGCGAATCGAAAAACACTCCGAGTGCTTGCGGTTGACGAAGATCCTGACGCCTTATCCTATCTGGAAGAAATCATTAAAAGTTTCGGCATGAAGTGCGACACAGCCTTGTGCGGCGAGGACGCGCTCAAGCTTGCGGAGCAGAAAAATAATTATGATATTTACTTTATTGATTGGAAGTTGCCGAAAATCAACGGTACCGCGCTGGCAAGTCTTTTAAATGAGAAAAGTATTATAGAGGATCAATTGATCGTAATGATGATTTCTTCTGCCGACTGGAGCACGTTAGAAGATGACGCCGTCAAAGATTGTGCATACAAATTTCTGCAAAAACCAATATTTTCGTCCTCTGTGTTTGACATTACAAACGAGCATTTCGGAAAAAAGCAGCAAACTAAGAATGTGCGAGAAGAAATCCCCGATTTTAGCGGAAGCTGTATTTTGCTTGCGGAAGACATTGAAATAAACCGAGAAATAGTTATGTCGATACTTGAAGATACAAAACTCGAAATTGTCTGTGCGGAAAACGGCAGCGAGGCCGTCCGCCTGTTTTGCGAGATGCCAGAAAAGTATAACATGATATTCATGGACGTTCAAATGCCAGAAATGGACGGTTTTGAAGCCACGCAATGCATACGTTCACTGGATTTGCCGCAGGCGAAGAAAATACCGATCATAGCCATGACCGCCAATGTATTCAATGAAGATGTGGACCGCTGCCTCGCGGCGGGCATGAACGGCCACATCGGCAAACCACTGGATTTTAGCAAATTGATGGAGGTATTGCAGGAGTTCCTGACGGTTCATTATTCGTAATTTCCCTTACAGGAATAGCCGTCCGAGCGCAAGGTTGTGAGTAGTTACACAAAATCTACCTCAACTACATTGCATACAAGCCTATCTTACTCGTTGATGTGACGACTCCATGCTTTAATATATTTCAAAAACTCCGGTTTTCCTTATGAATAACCAGCCGCAGGGCAATCCAATAATACTACTTAGAGGAGGCATAACTATGTGCAGTAAAACCTATGAATTTGATGGCATAATCGAAAAAGCCGCAGACGGGAACGGGACTTATGTTGAGGTGCCTTTTGACATAAAGGCACAGTTCGGCAAAGGACGCCTCAAGGTACACGCAACTTTTGACGGAGAGCCTTATGATGGGAGCGTTGTAAATATGGGAGTTAAAAACCCTGACGGATCGATATGTTACATTATAGGAATCCGCAAGGACATACGCATAAAAATCTCTAAACAGCCGGGGGATACTGTTAGGGTTACTTTAGCTGAAAGGACTTCCGAGCCGCTGTCATACTCAACCACGAATGAGTATATCGCTCTTCACGATGGTGAAGTCAGGGAGCGCATGGAAAAACTGCGGGCTTTGATTTTAAGCTGTTCCGCCGATATATCGGAAAAAATATCATGGGGGATGCCTACATTTACGCTGAACGGAAACTTGGTACATTTTGCCGCAGGTAAGAATCACATCGGGTTTTACCCGGGAGCGAGCGGCGTAGAATTATTTATCAGTGAGTCCGCAGAGTTTAAACATTCAAAGGGTGCAGTACAATTTCCTAATGATAAACCTGTTCCTTATGAGTTAATCCGGAAGGTTGTAATGTTCCGAGTGCAGGAGAATATGGGATAGGAACATATGGCTGGCACGCTCGTGGCTCTAAGAATACCTATCGACTGTACCCGTATTTTGACGTGATAGTTTTCCGCGCAGGCATAAATAGTCCAGATGCGATATGCATTCACCGACGGCAAAAATCTTTTGGGCATCGGGGAACTCATCCCAATTGGCGGCGCGTATGCGCCATTTCATTTTACCCGAAATATCATATGCGTTAAGCCCCGGGCTCTCAGTTACGATATCCACGATTTCGGCAAGACGTCTGTGGTGATGTTCAATAAGCTCATCTATCCTTGTGTGAAAATCACCTGTTTTTCTGTGGCCGGGAAGCGCCGACTTGACGGGATATTTCCGCACTGCATAAAGGGAATCCAAATAATCTCCGAGAGTATCACGAACTGACGGCCATGCTGTTATATTCGGGGTGATGTCGAAAAGAACATGGTCGCCAGTAAACATCAAACCTGCATCTTCCGACCACAGACACATGTGCCCCGGCGTATGACCGGGCGTATGTACGCAACGAAATGTATACCCGCCGGCGTTCAGAGTGTCCCCGTCTTTCAGCGTGTAATATTTATCGCCGCCAGGTATTGCCGCCATTTTTATCGCGGGGTTTATAGCCTCCATGTTTTCTATAATATATTCAGGCATACCCGCACTCACATACCGCGATGTGAGGCGATCCCAGTTATTTGCGACGGACGCTACATTCCTCAACCAGCTCAGGTCGATTTCGCCGATATAAATTCTGCGCCCCCGCCCGGCCATTCCGGAGGCCAGGCCCGAATGATCAGCGTGCATATGGGTTAAGTAAATGTCGACTTCTTCGATGTCCAGTCCGAGTTCTTCAAAGCCTGCGCACAGGTCTTCTCTGCATTTTTCCGCCCGAAACCCCGTGTCGATCAACAAACTGCGTACGGAATCTTTAATAAGATAGCTGTTAAGGGTGCGGAGCGGGTTATCCGGCAACCTGACTTCGATTCGAAATATATTTTTACCAACTTCTTCAATCATAGTCTCCTGATCCCTTGAAGTCGCAGGTCTCATTTAGCCTGCGACTTTCATCATGCGGATGCCGGAAAACTCCAGCCAAGTATCGCTACCATCCGTACCGAACACAATGCCGCCTAAGAAAGTGTTGCTGTCAATGGGTATAAGAACTGTGAATGACGTTATACCATTGAGTGAGTGTGCGCGCATATACGCAATACCGTTTTCGTCTACACCGATTTCGGCGCTGTATATAATGTTTACATTTCCTTCTTTCATGATGGCATGGTATGTTCCTATCAACTGCGCAATATCCTCTTCGGACGCTATTGCCGCTAACATTTCAGACTCAAGCCTCCCGCCTGCGAGTTGGGTCTTAAATTCACCCAAAAACAGGGTCATCTCCCCATCGTACTCCACGAACCAAAAACGAAGCCCTGAATCAGGATTTAGAAAGCTGCCGTCAGACAAAGATATCAGCGCCAAAGGCATAGGCGCCCCCGTCATGTCTTCGATGTACAATGTGCCATCCCGGACAACGACGCTTGCCAGCCTGTCCGCGCCAAGAATTGCATATAAGCCTTCAAAATTCCGGAGCTGCGCCAACGTAAGCTCGACCGGCGCGACGGTGACGTCGGGAGCAGGCACATTGAGTACGCCCGTTTTTTCAAAAACGGCATTTTGCAAAATTAAAACAGATAGGGCATTTGCCGCAGCAATCCCACTTATGCTGTTAACTGATACAAAGACACCTAACCCGCTGTCACGGTCAAATACCATGTTAGAGTGGTAATGTATAATGTTGCCGCCATGACCGGTATATTTAAAGCCGTCAAGTTCAACAGAGTGCAAAATACCTAAACCGGGTTGTATAATGCTTAAAGCTGAGTCAAAACCGAAGTCTTGGCGCTCAAACATTTGCCGCACGGAGTTTGCGGACAGTAAGCGGCTGCTACCGACACCTAATGCGCCCTCATTGAGCATAATATGCATAAAACGAGCCATGTCATGTGCATTTGAGAATATGCCTCCTGTGGGCAATGCATTTAAGAAAACAAGTTCTTCTAAATTCTCGGCATCAGCGTAAGGCAGTGCCAGATACTGCATATGGTGGTCTTCTAAGAAAAAGGTCGTCAGGTCCATGCCCGCCGGGGAAAAAACATTATCCTGCATGTAGCGCGCATATCCGCTGAAATAACTGTCATAGCCCATCATTTCGGCGACAAGCACACCCAGCAGTGTTACACCGTTGTTTGCATAGGCGAAAGCCGTAGCTTCGGGGGATGCCATGGGATAATCTGAGATGAGCTCAATGAAATTGTCCATATAATCCGGATTGGGGTTTATTGTTGTCAAAGCACCGAATCCCCATACATCACCATGGATACCTGAGGCGTGGGATAGCAGCATCCGGACGGTGATATTCCTGTAGTCGCCTTCTCCCGAGAGGATGTCGGTCGGCATATTTAGTTCGGGCAAGTATGTAACGATTGGTTCATCAAGATCAATGACCCCGGATTCCACCAGTTGCATCACCGCCGTCGCGGTAAAGGTTTTTGAAATGGATGCAAGTCCGAACAAGGTCAGTTCATCAACGGGCACTCCGTCCGCGACATCCGCAAAGCCAAAGCCCCGTGTCCAAGTAAAACCCTGCTTAGCATCTACAATTGCGACTGTGATTCCGGGGATGGATAGCAGCTCCATATATTGATGAGCCGCAAGCGAAGCAATTCCGGTAGTCATGCCTAGATAGCTCATCGATAGCAGCGCTTCCAGATCAACGGCGGCAATATAGGTTTTATTTTGCACAACCACGATGTTGTACTGTAGATTTACAACTTCATCGTTCCTATATGCAACGCTGCTGTTGATGTGCAGTATATACGTGTTATCTTCGAGGGTTATCGTGACTAGTCTTTCGCTTCCGTTCCACTGCACACGGCCTCCCGCATCTTCAAAAAAGGCTCTGACGGGAATCAGCACAGGATCTTCCGATTCATTGCCGGCTGAAACTATAAGTACATTGGCAAACATTAAAGCAAGAATCAGTAAAACAACGGTCGTTCTTCTAAGCATCTTTTGCATAACTTAAAACTCCTATCATCTCTGTATTGATTATTTGATTAATTTCCCACATTATATCACAGTTTATAAATGTTTTCTAAATTATTTCTGGTTTATTCCGATAATTTTTTATGTAGGGGTACAGGTCACAGGGTGTGGAAACTTTTGGTGCGTCGCTAGGAAAAGGTGGTACTTATGCGCTCCTTTTCGCTCAAAGGCGCTTCCATGCTCCGCTTCTCGGATCGCATAAATACCACCTTTTCCAAGTAAGTCTGACCTGTAACTATGTAGGTACTTTCCCAAGGATGGGAATGATATTGCTAAAGGATGAGCTATATTATGAAACTTACAGACGATTATAGTATGTCTCGTGTTGTATGGGATGCGGGGCTGAGTGTTCAAACTCCTGAAGAGCAGGCGGCTCAGGCGGGGGCTTTGTTGAACTATGAAGATCCTGCCGTATTGCTGGATCTTTCTTTTGATGCCCTAAAGTTTCTCGATTTTCCGATTAATGAACGGGACGGGAGCGCAAAAAACAAACTTTTTAACATGGAGTTCCCTGACGCCAAAACGGAGAATAAAGGCAACGGTATTGAGGATTCTTCCGGCAGACTCACAAAGATGCTAGTCGCAGCCCGATCGAGAGAAGAAGTTCAGTATATAATATCTAAGGCATATACCAATATGGGCGAAGCGTTAAAAGCAGCTGCGGGCGGCGATGAAAAGGCCATGGACATCGTCAAGCGTCTCAACAGACTTATTAGGCGTGCAAACAGGAAAATCAGAGATTTGACAAAGGAAAATGATGTTCGCCAAAAACAAAAGCGTGCGGAGAAGAAGGAGCTTGAACAGCTCAGCCGTCAGCTGAAAGATGAACTGAAACGAAAAATCGCGGAGCGGAAGCAACGTGAGAAGAGATACCTTTTTGATACAAAGCAAGCAAGTAATAAAAAGCAATACCCCATTACCAATTTTTCCATTGCCGCGCTGGAAGCGCAAATGCGGATGCTTGAGTTTGCGCAGAAAATGGCGCATACCTCAATAGCTCCGGTCGCAATTCATGCTGAAATAAGCGGCGGCACAGCAACATCAGGCGGAGACGCAGATGTAAACGAAGAGTAAAGGCGACATAAATAATAATGCTGGTACTGTCTCATCTGCCCTGCGGGGAGACAGTACCAGCATTGTTACACGGGGGAGCCGGAAACAGGCGTGCCCAGCGACTTGCCGTGAAGGAATTCCGATTTTATCCCGGAACTGACCGAACAAAAGGCGCATAATACGCCTGTTTCCGGCGGGGCAACAGTAACCCAGCATTATTATTTAGACAACAATCCACCTTTCCGTTACTGCGTTTTTGCTTAATAAAATTGCTGACTGCCGCCGCAAAAGATACCAATGTAGTAGCACTAGGCTATGTTAACATGTGTCGATGGTCTATTGATATGACATCTGCTCCATTTATTTCCGCTCTTACAGGCTCTCCTGAGCAAACGCGCAAGATAAGCTCCATTAGTTCATCTGCAGATTGGGCAATTGTTTTTTCGCCGGTGAGAGTTCCGCCGGACTCGAAGTCGATCATATCGCCCATTTTCCTGTATGTTTCCATGTTGCCTGTCATCTTGATGACAGGTGCGATTGTGCTGCCGATTGGATTGCCCATTCCCGTAGTAAATGCGACGACCTGGCATCCTCCCGCTATTTTTGCAGTTATGGATGCTGCGTCAAAGGCGGTCGTGTCCATAAACACTGCGCCGCTCGCATTCACGGGGTCGCCATAAGCAATAAGCGCCGTAAAAGGTCTCGTTCCACTCTTGATTATGCAACCGAGCGATTTTTCTTCAAGAGTTGAAATACCGGCTTTTATATTTCCCGGGGATGGGTTGCTGTCGCGGATGTTTTCGCCCAATGCAGAGAAAGCCGCGTCCTTTTCTCGCACGCAGTTATAAATCGCGCGGCCGATGTCAGGCGTAGCTCCACGCTCCAGCAATATATGCTCCGCGCCTATTGCTTCCACAGTTTCGCTGATAACAGTGGTTCCACCCATGTCTACAATACGGTCCGAGACCTCTCCAAGAACGACATTCGCCGAAAGCCCTGACGTTGGGTCTGAGCCACCGCATTCAAGACCGAGCAGCAGTTCCGACATGCTGCATTCGGTACGTACGCATTCCCGAGCCTTTCTTATCAGCTCGCGCACCGCATGTATGCCCTTTTCCACTGCTCCGGCGATTGAGCCATCTGTCTGAATACATACGTAGCAGATTGGCTTCCCCGGAGGCTT
>Ga0099364_10005700_pt1 | contig 18409 bp, 15 predicted proteins | sample TergutTh196P3_FD_73070 | JGI IMG/M metagenome (GOLD analysis project Ga0099364, IMG submission 73070) | Microcerotermes parvus P3 segment gut microbial communities from Pointe-Noire, Republic of the Congo - Th196 P3 | ecosystem: Host-associated > Arthropoda: Insects > Digestive system > Gut ...
AATATCATTGATTCTGATTACTTTCAACAAGCGAATATGACCTATTTAACAATCGGGGACTCCCGTGAAGCTTCCGGGGAGTTCTTTTATGTCGGCAATCCTCGAGAAGCGGAGAAACTGAAAAATGAAATCGAGGGGCTAAGGACCGGCGATGGTCGAACGGACTTAAAAGATACATTTGAAAAAGCCGAAGAATTGATGGCAAACAGATCCAGCCAGCCTTTAATTATTATCATTTCGGATGGTAAGCTGGTGGCTCAGAATACTTACACTCAATTGCTAAATGCAGAAAATTCCGTTTACAAATACGGGGCAACGATTGTTTTCATGAACATTTATTATATAACTGGTTCCACGAACGAAAACCCAGATCAGTTTTATGATTCTCAAAAAAACATTTATGCCCGACGATTAGTAAACGAATACAGAGGACAAGGTGTTTATGTTGAATCGCCCCGGAATCTTCCGATTGAGCCGAATTTCACCCAATTGCTTGGTCCGTCTGACAACCCCGCTGAAAACATGACAAAAGCCAATTTGTATGTCTCAAATCCGAGGCACTTTATTGTTCAGGGAATTAACATCACCGGTACAAACATCACCGGTTATAACAGTGTTACGCCAAAAGCCGGTTCGGATAAATTGATTGTCGCGTCGGATGGTGCGCCGATTCTGACGGTTTGGCATTATGGTTTAGGTCGAGTCGCTTCTTTGACGACAGATAACGGTTTTGGGCGCGGCAATTATTGGGCGCCGGAACTTTATGCGGCTCCGGGTTCTAAATTGGTGTCGGCGACAATGAATTGGGTCATCGGCGACCCGAATAAAGACAGCGGAATCGTTATTGATTGCCCCGATACTTATGTCGGGCTTCCTGTGACGCTTCGCGTTTATATGTATGACGGCGGCGTTCCGAATTTAATGCTCAATGGGAGTCGGCTGATTTTAACACTGGAATCCGAAAATGTTTATACAACAGAATTGGTTTTCAATCAAACGGGAACTTTCAATGTCTCCGGCTATCCTATTACGGTAAATTATCCGGTGGAGTACCGCGATATCGGGGTCAATTCCGAGCTTCGCGCTCTTATTGAATCCACAGGCGGCTATATTTATTCTGTCAGTGAAGCCAAAGCCTTGTACATTAAAAACAATGGCGATAAAGTGACTTACCAGACAAAAGAGCCCGTCAGTTTTAATGTTTATCTTCTGCTGTTTGCACTTTTTATATTCCTCGGCGAAATTATTTACCGCCGCATCAGGGAAATTAAAGATCTGAAACGCCTTCACGAAGAGTATGACCGGATGGAAAAAGAAGGGCAAAGACCGCCTCGTCCGCCTGACAGAGCTGCTCAAAGACAAAATGATATGGTTGCCGATGCGAAAAAGGATGTCGGCAGTTTCCTCTCTAAAGTCAAGTCAAAAATGAAAAAAGAGAAGTAAGAGGATGTTTTTTTACTTCTTTTTTTAATTTTTCGCGACATCATTTATATATCAAATATATACCGAATATGTATCAAATATATATCAAATATGTATCAAATATATATCAAATATGTATCAAATTAATAAAATTTGAATTTGGAAGATATCAATTATGTATACTTATACACTTGCGAAGCCGTAGAATACTCAAAATTCTTTTTATTCAGCTGCAAGAGACAAATCGTCCGTTATTGCTGACGACCCGCACGGCACAAATTTGATTCGGATACGGGTGGTTATATAATGCACTTCCAAACGCCGTACATATTGTTTTTACTCATTCCGGCAATCATTGCAGCCGCTTATTTCTTTAAAAAGGCTGCCGGCAAAAAACAACGCATTTTTATCGGAACAAGAGGCATCATTGCAATTTTACTGATCATCGCTTTGGCAAATCCGGTTTCGCTCATGACGGTTACCAAAACGGATACAAATCCGAATTTGATTTTAATTTCCGATGAGACCGACAGCATGAGGTATTTCGCACCCGGCGTTGGTCAGAATTTGTATGAATTTTTTTCAGATAAAGGCTATGTCAGATATGATGTTTTAAAGGGCAATTATACCGCCCTCGGCGAAAAAATTGTACAGTATGCGGATGAGCGAAATCAAATTCTTTTGGTGACGGATGGAAACAGCAACTTCGGCACATCTTTAGAAGAAGCGATGGATTTTGCCTACCAAACCAACACAACCGTTTCAGCCGTCGTTCCGGCACTTACAAGAAACGACTTGAGTGTTGAAATTGTCGGAGATAAAACGGCTATTATCGGAACCGATCGGGAATTTGAAATAATAGTGCGCCAAGCCGGAAATTCAGCAATAATGTATGATTTAGAAATTTCAGTTGATGGCCGCAGCACTAAAGAATCATATATCACGGGCACTCCTGAAAAAACAACCCGTTTCATAACAAATTTTTCATCCCTTGGCGCCCACGAAATCACCGTCACAATAACATCTTCGGCGGATACAAATCCGATTAATAACAAATTCACAAAATCCGTTTACGTGGTTGAAAAACCCAATGTCATTGTTGTGACAGTTGAGCACTCTTCTTCTTTAATGCAAATATTAGGAACGATGTACAATGTCACTGTTGTGACAAATTTATCGGAGTTCGACCGCGGATCCGGCAGTTTGGATCAGGCACTTGAAAGTACAAAAACAATCGTTTTAGATAACGTTTTCATAGGTAGTCTGACAGATTCTCAAGTCAATTCTTTAAAGACCTATGTTTCAAATGGCGGCGGCTTGGTGGTCGTCGGCGGTTCAAGGTCCTACGGCTATCCCGAAGAAAACAGCTATCTCAACACATCTTTTGAAAAAATGCTGCCGGTCGTTTCCGTTCCGTCGAATTGGGAAGGCATACAAGATGTTTATTTGTTAATTGATGTTTCTGAGAGCACAAATACGCCGGCGGAAAACGATGGGCGGATTGACGCCAATATCAGAACTACGGCAATCAATATCGTTAATTCGGATTACTTTGGGCAAGCGAATATGACCTATTTAACGATCGGAGAAACGTCTCGTGAAGTTTCGGGTGTGTTCTTTGATGTCGGCAATCCCAGAGACGCAGAGAGGCTGAAAAATGAAATCGGAGAATTGAAAACCGGAGATGATGAAAACAATTTAAAAGATGCGTTTGAAAAAGCTGAAATTTTGATGGAAAACAGATCGGGTCAGCCTTTAATTATTGTCATTTCGGATGGAAATCTGGCAGGGTATTGGGATCCGTCCTACGATCAAACAATGGAAGCAATAAATTCTGTTTCCAAATACGGGGCAACAATTGCTTTCATAAATATTTATACAAACACGTCTTCTCAGCCGAATAATCCGAATTCGCCGTTTTTTGGTACAGACGGAAATATTTACGTTGAAACATTAGCAAAAAATTATATTGGGCAAGCCGAATATATTGAATCGCCTCAGGGACGCCCTCTTAATCCGAGGGATATTACGCAATCTATTGATCATTTTGAAAATAACCAAAGCAACACCACAAAAGCGAGTTTATATATATCCAATCCGAAGCACTTTATTGTTCAGGGAATTAACATATCCGGTACAAGAATCAGCGGCTATAACAGTGTCACGCCGAAAGCCGGTTCGGATAAATTGGTCACCGCATCCGATGGTGCTCCGGTTTTGACGGTTTGGCGTTACGGTTTGGGCAGAGTCGCGTCTCTGACAACAGATAACGGCATTGGGCGCGGCAATTATTGGGCAACGGAACTTTATGCGGCTCCGGGTTCTAAATTGGTATCATCGACAATGAATTGGGTCATCGGGGATCCAAACAAAGAAAGCGGCATTGTTATCGATTGCCCCGATGCTTATGTCGGACTTCCGGTGACACTTCGTGTTTATATGTATGACGGCGGCGTTCCGAATTTAATGCTCAACGGAAGCCGTTTGATTTTAACACAAGAATATGAAAATATTTATACAACAGAATTGGTTTTCAATCGGACAGGAACTTTCAATGTCTCCGGCTATCCCATTGCTGTGAATTATCCGATAGAATACCGCGACATCGGCGTCAACCCCAAACTTCGCTCTCTTGTTGAATCGACAGGCGGTTCCATTTATTCGCCCACTGACGCCAAAAATTTGTACTTTGAAAATAACGGCAATGAGGTGACTTATAAGACAACAGAACCTGTCAGTTTCAATGTTTATATCTTGCTGTCTGCACTTTTCATATTCCTCGGCGAAGTGATTTATCGCCGCACCAAGGATATTAAAGAGTTAAAACGCCTTCATAAAGAGTACGACCGCATGGAAAAAGAAAAGCAAAAACAGAAACAAAAGCAATAAAAGCCGTCTGACAAGACAGTCCGTTTTTCTTAAATCATAAAACCCCGAATCAACCGCCTACTCGATCAGTTACCCTAAGGCGGCTGAATCGAGCGGATTCACACCCATAAAAATTAAATGAAAAATAAAGCTTTTTTTGTTTTAAGCTATAGGCGGTGACTATAGAGGGAAGTAACAGAAACATAAAATGCAGTGACTAAACGAAAAAACAAAAATATAAAAGGTGGCGACAGCAACTGCAAAAACAAAAAAAATTGGCGATGACAATCAAAGAAACAATATTTTTTTTCAAAAACGCTCAAATTTTGCTTTAATTCGCTGCGCTGCTGAAAACAAAATTTGAGGGGGTTTGGGTGTTTTTGGGAAAGGGGTTTTTGGAGTTTGATTTTGTTTTTGTTTAGACCTGAAACTTCAATCTTATATCACATCAATAAAAATAGGGGTGCCCCTATTTCTAAAAACTTCAAACACTTTTTAGAAAAAACGGCACCCTGTTTTTTAATCGCTTCACAAAAACGATGTTTCAGGTTTAAACGATGTTTCGGGTTTAAACGATGTTTCGGGTTTAAACGATGTTTCAGGTTTAAACGATATTTCAGGTTTAAACGATATTTCAGGTTTAAACGATGTTTCGAGTTTAGCATAAAAAAAGGAAAAAGCTTATTTCCTTTTTTAAAATGGTCACCGTTTATTTTCGTTTTCTCAGCGGATAATAATACATGCAGATGATTGCAATGAGCAGACCGGCACAAAGAGCTAAACCCATGGTTGCAATTTTTTTCATATTCGTCTCCTTTTGATTCATGTTGTTTTCATCGAAATTTGTGTTATTTATGCTGTTATTATTGTTGCTGCCATTCGTATAATTGGGGTTGTTGCTACTGTTATCTGTATTGCTACTGCTGTCTGTATTGCTGTCTGTATTGTTGTTTTGAGCCACGGTGCCAGTATTGTTTGCTGTACTGGTTGTTTTGTTTCCAGTTGGTGTGTTGTTTTCGAGGGGGTTATTTTCATCGGGTCCTGTTATGCTGATGGGCAGAATATATCCAAGAGGCGTTGACGTTTCCGGGTTTCGGACGATTTTCAATTTTAATTCATCCAATTCCGTTTGTGAATATTTTTGAATCTCCTCTAAGGATGCTGAAATTTTCAATTCATAACTTTCTCCGGCGGCAAGTTCTATTTTTGAATCGGAAAGGTCAAAACAAGAAGATGTGTCTGTTTGGACTCCGTCCGCATCGGTGTAAAAAATATAAGTCGTCTGCGTGGTTCCGGTATTCTTCAAAGTGACGGTTTTTGTGACAGTCTCGCTTTTTGCAAAATCCATCTCAATTTTCATGGGGGCAATGGAGTCGCCGCCCATAATTTCTAAATTAGAGGCGATGATGAAATCGTTTGAGTTGTGATCTTGTCCTGCCGTTATGTTGACCAAAAGCAGCGCCAATAGAAGAAAGCCGATGGTGTTCATGGTTTTATGATTCAATGTGATATCCTCCGTTTGAGTTTCATTTTTTAGAGGCATTTATTTTCAGTACCATTGAAAATATTAAGTTTGCTATTTTTTCAAAATGCAAAGGTTTAAATGCTTTTAAAAAACGTAAAGATTAAACCATTGGTAAAATGAATCAAAAAGGGATACAAGAGAAGGGAAAATGATGGAAAATCAAAAAGGATACAAAAAGTGGTGAGAAATGATGAGAAGTAAAAAGATTGATTTTATTCCCACTCTTCAAAAATTTTCATGAGTTCTACGAAACAAGCTGCGGCAACTTCAATGCCGCCTTTTGTGTCAGGCATTGTAATCAACGGAATTTTTAAATCGGCTTCTGCCAAGTAATTTTTGGAATTTTTCTGCGCGCCGGGACCTGCCGGAAATCCGAGGACCAAGTAAGGACGAATGCCGCGTTCAATTAAACGGCAAACGAGAAGTAAAGCTGCTTCATCTTTTCCGATAATGATAATGGAATTTTTGAGGTCATCTTTGAGTGCCATAAATCCGGCAACAGATTTTGAAACATTGTATTTTTTAGATAATTCAGCAACCTTCGGATGTTCTTCAACGCAAATAACGTCCGGCTCCGGAAGGATGAATTTGTTTTTAATAACATACGGATCCGCTTTTAATTGTTTTTCATTTTCAGATGAAATCGAAGAAAGAATGGCAGATTTCAGTAACGCAACATCCGTATAAATAACAGAATCATTTTTAAAAGCCTTTAAACCGGCAGTGATCGGATACATTTTAAATATCAGCTTTCGAAGATATTCAATATCACCGGAAACTTTGATACATGCGTCTTTGACACGGTTTTCGTTTATCGTGTCGCCGATTTCTTTGATTTCTTCCGTTACTTTCACTTCTTTCTTTGGAATAGAGGGCGCTTTTGCCGAAAGCTGATCGTAAATCTCTCCAATGCTGATTTTTGTGTCTTTATTTTCTTCGTCAGACATATGCGGTACCCCGGTTATAAAAATGATGAACGTTTAAAAGATTTGTTTTACTATGAATACGTTTTCATATAAATAATCGCTTTGCTTGCGGATGGCAACATCGTCTCTTTTTCATATATTTCTTTTCAAAATCGTTTGAAGGCGGACGTTTTTAAGATATGGTGATTATTATTTTACAAAGACATTATTATATTTCAAAACATCAATTGATTCTTTAATCATCCGTTATCTATTTTCCATGTCAAAAGAATGCCGTCTCCGATCATTTCAGAAGACTGAAGCGTCAATTTTTTGAGATTTATTTCAGAAAATCCGTCCCCGTCTGCAAATGTGGGAGCTGCATTTCCGCCAATGATGAGATTGCCGACAAAAATTTTTAGTTCGTCCACAATTCCGGCACGGATGAGCCCAAAATTTAAGGAGCCGCCGCCTTCAACCATAAGACGGTCAATTCCTTCTTTTTTGAGAAGCACAGCCATTTCTGCCAAATCCACACGATCCTGACCGACAGCAATGATTTTCGTATTCGGATTTGACGAAAGCTGATTTACTCGATCAAGAGGCGCCTTTTTTGAAACAACGATGATTTTTTTTCCGTTTCCTTTCTTGAAAATATCCGCATCAACGGGCGTTTTGGCATGGCTGTCAACAATGATTCGAATCGGATTTTCATCAAGCCCCATTTCCAATCTTCTTTTTTGGAGCATCTCCGATTTAACGGTCAAACTCGGATTATCGCAAAGCATTGTTCCAATCCCGATCATAACGGCATCCGAAGATGCACGCAGTTCATCGACGCGGTAAAAATCAGCGGTTCCCGAAATTTTAACTTGCCGGCGCTCGTATGTTGACAATTTGCCATCCGCAGACATTGCCGAATTGATAAAAATGTACGGGCGATCTTGGGGTGTCATAAAAATCCGACTCAAAGAAAAAATAAAAAACAAATGCAGACGAAGTTATAAAGCAAATAAACAAACAATAACAAACAAATGCAAACAAAGTAATAAACAAATGCAAACAATAACAAACAAAAATGGAATGAAAAGGGATCATTCCATATTAATTAACGGCAATAAAAGATCACGGTTGACAAGCATACCTTCCAGTTTGCCGGATGCGTCCACAATAGGCATTTGGTCGATTTTTGCACGTTTCATTTTTCGGGCGCAGACGCTGACGCTTGTAATCTTTGTTGCGGTAATCAAATCCGAAACCATGATGTCTTTGGCACATTTGTCCATCGGCAATTTCACGCTTGATACGCTGTAGTAAATGCTCATCGTGTCTCTCATGGACTCCCATGTCCAGCTGTCATCATCATCGCCGGCAGACATATCCGATTTTTCAACGCGGTCTTCAATAATGCTTGAGCCGACAACGTCTCTGTCTGAAATAATGCCGACAAGATTTGCATTGGAATCCAAGACCGGGCAGGCTTTCACGTCTGACAGATCCATTTGTCTGGAAACAACCGGAAGCGGTGTGTCGCTCCAAATAACAAAAACACGCGGAGAAATGTAATTTTGGATCGGCGCTTCAATTTCAAAATCGGCAATAGCTCCGATAACGTCGGCGGTTGTAATCAATCCCTTCAAATACCCATCTTTGTCAATGACCGGAAGACGGTGAATATCTTTTTCATAAAGGAGTTGAGCCGCCTTTTTCAAAGATTCGCCAACTTGAATCGTCACGGGGCTGCGTGACATCAAAAGAGCAAGCTGCTCTTCTTCCGGATTTTTAAGAATGTTGGTTCTTGAAACAATCCCGACAACTTTGCTGTCCTTTAAAACAGGAACACCGGAGATGTTTTTATTTTTTAGGATATTTAATACTTCATCACGCGATCCGGGAAGAGTCGCAAAAGTCACGTCTTTGACCATGATATCTTCAACATTTGGAATCTTTGCTATCATTTTTTACACCTGTAATTCTCAGATCAGTATCAGAGAGAGATTTCCGAACCCATAAAAAATATTAATGCGGGAATATATATGAAATGTTATGAGTAAAAAAGGATGATAGGATATATAATTTTGGTTGCCCTGATCTTTTCATCGGCTTTTGGATATTTAGAATATATATGACTATAGATTTTACAAAACCCCTCTCAAAAAGATATATAGTATATAGGTAAAATATATATAAAATATTTTCTTTTTGACAGTTAAGTTGCTTTATACGGATTTCAAATGATCTCATGAATCCAAAAATGATTCAAAAATAAAGCAAACTTACTATAACATGATTTAACCTATTCTGGAGTTTACGTTTATGAAAAAACCGGCAATTTTATTTATTGCTTTAATATCTGTTTTGCTCATTGCACTCATGGGTTCAGGCTGCCTGAACCAAAATCAAGAAAGTATAACCATCAGCGGCTCAACGACTGTTTTGCCGCTGATTCAAGACATCGTTGAAAGATACGATGCAGAAGACGTCATCATCAGTGTCAAAGGCGGCGGCTCGGGAACGGGTATCGCTGAATTTATTGACAAAAGCAACGATATTGCAATGTCGTCTCGAGAAATAAGACAACAAGAAATCAATGATGCTATAGCAAATGGTATCACCCCGAAGGAATACACCATTGCTTACGACGGCATTACTATTATTGTTCATCCCTCAAATCCTGTCAACACTTTAACGCTTGATCAGCTTCAAAGTATTTATTCCGGTGAAATCACCAACTGGAACGAAGTCGGCGGCAACGATGCAGCAATTGCAGTCATTTCCAGAGATTCCGCATCCGGCACACAAGAATATTTCCAAGAAGCTGTCATGAGAGACAAGGATTTCCGCTCGGATATGATCACACAATCCGCAACAGGTGCTGTCACCCAAGAAGTCTCGCAAAATGAAAAAGCCATCGGCTTTATCGGAACGGCTTACCAAGTCAGCAGCGTCAAAACCCTCGGAATTGAGGTTGACGGCACAGCCGTTTACCCGACGGATGAAAACGTTTTAACCGGCAAATACCCGATTTCAAGAGCTTTGTACCTTTATACCTCGGATAACCCATCCCGAGCAATTCAAGACTTCATTAACTTCATTTTAAGTCCCCGCGGACAGCAAATCGTCAAAGAAGTGGGTTATGTCCCGATCTAAATAAAATAAGGGAAAATCATGATGTTTCAAAGAAATAAAATGAGGGCTTTCACAGATAAATCTATGAAATCCCTTTTTTTAATTGGAGGTATCGGAACAATTTTGATTCTCCTTTTAATTTGTTTTTTCTTATTTACGGAAGCAGCCGACTTTTTAAAAACGCAGAGTTTGTTGGGCTTTTTGACCGGTTCTGAATGGAAGCCGGGTTCTTCCCAAAGTCTTTTTGGTTTACTGCCGCTTCTTTTTGGAAGTATCATTGTCACTTTCGGAGCCATTGTCATTTCCGTGCCGATCGGTATTTTAAGTGCCATCTACATCGCCGAACTCGCGGGCAAGAAAACAGCTGAAATTTTAAAAGCCGTTGTTGAACTGTTAGCCGGCATTCCTTCTGTTGTTTTGGGTTTCTTCGGTCTTGTCCTTTTTGTCCCGTACATCCAAAGAATGTTTGATTTGACAACGGGACAAACGGCACTGACCGGCTCAATTATTTTAGCCATCATGGCGCTGCCAACCATTGTTTCTGTATCGGAAGACGCTATTTCGTCTGTTCCGTCTCCGCTCAAACAAGGATCATACGCACTTGGTTCAAATCACTGGCAAACAATTTACAAAGTGATTGTTCCCGCCGCTTTTTCAGGCATTTCCGCCGCCATCATTTTAGGCATTGGAAGAGCAATCGGCGAGACAATGGCTGTCATGATGGTAACCGGAAACATGGCTATTATCCCGTGGTCAAATCCCATTTTCTCATCCGTCAGAACAATTACGGCAACAATTGCCCTTGAAATGGGTGAGGTCGCCAAAGGAACAGAGCACTATTATGCACTTTTCGCAGTCGGCGTTGTTTTGTTTATCATAACTTTTGGCGTCAATTTAATTGCAGACGCCATTAAAAGAAAACATCGTTTGGAGGCTTAAACATGATGCAAACGAAAACTGCTTATCAAAAAAGGCAAGACGCTTATCAAAAAATTGCATTTTTACTCATGCGTTTTTCAATTGTTTTGGTTGTCTTGGTGCTCCTTTTCATATTAGGCGACATCGTTTTGAAAGGATATCCTGCGTTGTCAATTGATTTTTTTACAAAGGTTCCTGTCAATCGAATGACACAAGGCGGTATTTACCCCTGCATTGTCGGTACGATTGAATTGGTGGTCTTATCTCTCGTTGTTGCGGTTCCGGTTGGTGTAATTGCCGCGATTTATTTGACGGAATATGCGGCGGACGGCAAAATCAAATGGTCGGTTGAGCAAGCGGTGAATAATCTTGCCGGGACGCCGTCGATTATTTTTGGTTTGTTCGGCATGGCTTTTTTTGTAAAGTATGTCGGGATTCCGCTTTCATTATTGACGGCATCTCTGACGATGGGGCTTTTGATTATGCCTGTGGTTATTCGAACCACTCAAGAAGCATTGATTGCGGTTCCGAAAGAGTACAGAGACGCATCTTACGCGCTGGGTGTGACAAAATGGGAAACCATTCGCCATGTCATTTTACCTGCCGCTTTTGCCGGAATGATTACGGGCATTATTATCAGTATCGGTCGTGCCGCCGGAGAAACAGCTCCGATTTTGTTTACGGGGGCGGTTTATTATTATCCGCGTCTTCCCGATTCTGTTTTTTCGCCGTTTATGGCACTTTCTTACCATCTTTATGTGTTGGCAACAGAAAGTATGAATATTGAATTGACGCGTACCATCCAGTATGGAACGGCTTTGGTTTTGTTGATCATTGTTTTTTCAATGAACATGATCGCTGTCGGTATTCGCCGGCATTATAAAAATAAACAGTTTAATTAAAAATAAGGTGATTTTATGAATACATTTCAATCGGCGATGTCAGCAGATACAATCAACAAACACGCTTATTCTTTTGCCGAGTCGTCAAAAACATCTCTGCTAACGACGGGATTTAAGTCAACGGATGCTTATGGTACGACAGAGCAAGTCGTCATTCCAAAGAACACAATTGATGTTCGAAATTTGAATTTATGGTATGGTGACAATCACGCACTGAAAGATATTTCCATGTCTGTTCCCAAAAACAGCATTTATTCGTTCATTGGTCCCTCCGGCTGCGGCAAATCAACATTCCTAAGAACACTGAATCGTATGAATGATATGATTCCGGGCTGCCGCACTGAAGGAACCGTTCAAATTGAAGGATTAAATATTTACGATCGTTTTGTGGACGTCACGAATTTAAGAAAGCGTGTCGGAATGGTTTTTCAAAAACCAAATCCGTTTCCCATGTCCATTTATGACAATATTGCTTATGGTCCGAGAATCCACGGTGTTGCAAAAAAAGAAATTGACGGAATCGTTGAAGATGCTTTGCATAGTGCGGCTCTTTGGGATGAAGTCAAGGACAGGCTTCATAAACCCGCTTTATCTCTCAGCGGCGGACAGCAGCAAAGATTGTGCATTGCAAGAACACTTGCCGTGAAACCTGAAGTTATTTTATTTGACGAGCCGTGCAGTGCCCTTGATCCGATTTCCACCGGCAAAATCGAAGAATTAATGGATGAGTTGAAAAAAGATTATACAATCATTATTGTGACTCACAATATGCAGCAAGCAGCTCGAATTTCAGATTATACGGCATTTTTCTTAATCGGTCAATTGGTTGAGTCCGGTAAAACTGAAAAGATATTTGAAAATCCGAAAGATAAAAGAACAGAAGGATATATTACCGGAAGGTTTGGATAATGCTTCGACAAAATTATGACAACGAATTACAAAATATGAGAAACAGCGTCATTCAGATGAGCGAAGTTTCGATTGAGATGTTTGAGTGTTACACCGAACATTTCTGGAAACATGATGAAGACCTGGGAGAAAAATTATTTAAAATGGTCTCTCAGCAGGAATCACTCGAAGATGAAATTGAAAAATCGGCAACGAGAATCATTACACTTCAGCAGCCTGTTTCAAAAGAAACGCGTGAAATCCTTTGTGCGGTTCGAATCGCTGTAAGCTTGAAAAAAATTTGTGATCACGTGGCGGATATTTCAGAATATGCCACGATATGCCGAGACCGTATTCATAGAGAGTCGGAAGAATATGACGTCTTAAAACAAATGAGCGAAAAGGCTTTAACCATGATTCGGGGGGCTTATGAAGCATATAAAACCCGCGATTATGTCAAAGCCGTTTTGACCGCCAAAATGGATGATGAAATCGACTACATCTATCGTAAAATCCTCGATAAAATGGCAGAGGAAGAGCCTCAAAACAGAGCATCCCTCTGTTCCATGATGCTGGCAAATCACATTGAACGTATTTGCGATCATGCCGCCAACATCTGCGAAGAAATCGTGTATCTGGAAAATTACGAAATAACCCGACTTAACCCGAAAAGCAGTCCAAAATCTTGAAAAAAATGCTGACACGAATCAACCGCAGTCAGTTTTTTTTCTTTCTTTTTTTTCTTTCCTGCATTCAACGAAGGCAGGTTTCTTTTTTTTCTTTCCTGCATTCAATGAAGGCAGGTTTCTTTTTCTTTTTTTCTTTTTTCTTTCCTGCATTCAATGAAGGCAGGTTTCTTTTTCTTTTTTTCTTTTTTCTTTCCTGCATTCAATGAAGGCAGGTTTCTTTTTTTTTTTCTTTTTTCTTTCCTGCATTCAACGAAGGCAGGTTTCTTTTTTTTTCTTTTTTCTTTCCTGCATTCAATGAGGCAGGTTTCTTTTTCTCTTTTCTTTTTTGATATTTTCTTTTCTTATTCAGCATCGGCTCTTACGATCAAAACTTGCTGTTTTGCATTTCGGGCAATTTTTTCAGAAACGCTGCCGAGCAATAGTCTTTCAAGTGTTTTTTTGCCCGCTGCGCCGACAACAATCAAATCGGCTTTTATTTGATTTGCGAATTGGACGATTTCAGTTGCTGGCGCCCCTGTTAAGTTGGCAGTTTCAAACAGCACATTTTCGTTTTCGGCAAGTGTACGCACATATCCCAATGCCGTTTCAGATTCTTTTTTGATATTTTCTGAAATTAATTCCCATTCAACACTTGTCGGCGTAAAGTTTGAAATATCTGAAACATAAACGGCATACAATTTTGCATCGGTCAATTTTGAGAGGCTGACGGCTGTATGAATTGCTTTTTTGGCATAATCCGTTCCGTCTGTCGCAACAACAATTGTATTATAAAGCCTTCCGGTCATTTCCTCAACCTCTCCCTTAAATTAAAATAAACATAAACATCGATATTATTGCTTTAACAATTATGAATCTAAACAATTATGAATCTAAACAATTATGAATCTAAACAATTATGAATCTTTTCAAATTATGCCTAAAATGTCATCGGCCCTGGCCCTTCTGACGAATCCTGCCAACGGATTTTGAATATTTTTTAAATTTGAGGACTTTGAATTCAATATCATCAAATCGGCTTTTTTCCCGACCTCGATGGAGCCTGTATATTGGCAGCCGAGTGCAACAGAGCCGTTTGCCGTGACCATTTTGAAAACGGCTGCGTCTGAGAGGCCATAGATTTTAGACAAAAGATGCATCTCCTCAAACATATCCGGTGAATTGAGCATCATGTTATCGGTTCCGACACTGACGCAAAGGCCTTCTTCAAGCATTTCGGGAACCGGAGGAAGTCCAACGCCGGTGGATAAATTTGAGCGGACACAAACCGTTATGCTGGTCTCCAAATCGGCAGCCATTTTCAAATCTTGTGACTCGGCGTACGTCATATGAATTAAAATGTCGGGAGACAGTTCCAAAGCCTTTGAGATATCGCTTCGATTCTTTTCTCCGGCATGGATGGCAATTTTTTTCCCTCTGGCTTTTGTTTTGGAGGCAATTTTTGAAAGTAAATATTCATCCAAATCGTTGGCTCCACTGAGTCCGATTCCATCAGATTGGTCTAAAATTTTCCGAACCTCATCTAAAGCCACGTCAAGTGTCAGTTCAATTTTATCCGTCAAATTCGATGCCATCGGATATTGGTATGCGGAGCGCCCAAAAATGATGGGGCGGATGTCGCGCGATGCATTCATAACCGCCATCTTAAGCGCTGAAATGCCGTCAAGCCCGCCTTCTCTAAAATCTGCGAAAACGGAAATGCCGTTGAGATACAATTCATAAATGGCGTCTTCCATTGAACTGACAGCCGTTTCGAATCTTAAGTTTTGCAAAAAACGATGTTTTAAACCATCGGGAGGTCGAATCAGCGCATCCAAATCGCGTTGAATAGAATAAGAGTTGATCGGATTTCCAAGCGGCGGGTCTTTAAGCAAAGTATCGCCGATATGGGTGTGTGCGTTAATAAACCGCGGCACAATCCAGTTTTCAGAGTTTGTATTTTTGGATTTGGTTTCTTCAATCTCTTTGATCTGACCATTTTTGATATAAATGTTTCCGGAAATCAGAATCGGATCAGGTCCTAAAAATATTTGTCCCGAAACAACACGTTCATAGGGTTCTTTGAAGGTCGGTTTTTCCGATACATTCATACCGCCCTCTCTCTCTTTATTTGTTTTTTCAATAATTTCGAAAAGTTTTTTATAATCGGAATCGTTAAAGCCGGACATACACTAAACCCACTTGTAGTATATGATAAAAACGGGAATTAATTATTTATCCTTTCCCCGTCTTTTTTTAATTGTCGCATTGTATAGGTCCTGGCATGAGAATTTCCGGGTAATCCGGTCAGTGAATGTTTCAGACAACCCCAATGCGGTACACTAAAACCGTGCACAACTGCCCTTTGCGAGGGAAACCGAAGGTGACTGAGGATTACCAAAATAGTATGATCCTTGGGTGTTAGTAAGGGGCGACAGCACCATTTTTGGAAACAGAATAGAAACACATCGGGAACTCGGCAATTATTTATATTTATTTTCATAATATGGTTTCATGTCAGAAAAATCGTTTTTTTCCAAATTTACAAAAAAACAACTTTACATTTTTGTTGTGATCGGCATCGTGATTGTTTTGTTATTTGCAGCGATTGCCGTTTCTGCCAAATTGAAAATCAATTCCGATCAGCTAACGCCTGAAGATTTGGACCGCCAAACATTAATTTTTGCCGCTTCGACAATCAGTACAACAATCGGATTTATTATTGCGCTCGTTCCTTGTATTAAAATTTTTCAAAGGGATCTCGAAGTTCTGAAATCAAAAGACAAAAACAAAAATTCGATACCGGAAGACGAAACTAAAAAAGAAGATTAAAAAAATCTGAAAAAAAAGATTGAAAAAAATTAAAGAAATTTGAAAAAGAAGATTGAAAAAATCTGAAAAAAAAATTAAAGAAATTTGAAAAAGAAGATTGAAGAAATCTGAAAAAAAATTAAAGAAATCGACTTTAAGGAATCGATTTCAATAATTGTAATGAAAAAAATGACATCTTTTTTATTCTTTTAGATAGACGTAGATATCATACTTCTGTTCTAAAATGTTGGGCTCGATTCTTTGAAGCAGCGGATTTGTTGAAACATAATCGCCGGAGCTGATTTTTTCGTCGCCGTCCATGTCAACGAACGCAGAAATGATATAGATGCCTTTAGGGTCCAGCTTTTCACCACAATCCAGAGCATAAATGTAATTATGTTCTTTGCCGTTTTCAAAGACTTTTGACGCCATGACCGTTGGCTGGGTGTAGTCTGTCATGTTGACAAGTTCCAAATAAATATTTGCATCGCCAAACGGCTGAGAACCATCTTCAGTCATAATTTTTCCTTCAAATACATATGATGAAGAATTCAAGCACCCCAATGCGGATATGATTAAAACCGAACAGGTTAAAATCATAAGCAGTATTTTGAATTGATCTTTCATAATTTTCCTCTTTTATTTTTTTTCAGACGCTAAAACCATTTCAAGATAAGATGTTTTAATGGAATCTTTTTTTGTAATGTTGTATTTCTTTAAAAATTGAAAAATACGATCCGTTTCATCCTGAATGGCTTGTTGATCTGCAGTTTTTAAATTGCTTTCAATTTCAACAAATTCTCCCAGTCCTTTGACAGTGTCAAAGCCGATTGAAAAATTGTTCCAATTGTATATTTCGCGGCTCTTTATCACACATCCGGATTCAAAAAAGCCAAGTGATTTTAAGATTTCCGACATCATTTTCTCATCGGCAGGGCTGTTAAATTCCGTGCGGGTTTTTGAAACGGTGTCTAATTTCTTCCCTTTGTATGTGATTTCGCCTTTCCCATCGACCGATCGGATTCTTAAAGCCTCGTCCGTTTCTGAAAAGTCGCGAATCGGCGAATTGAAATAAATGTCACGCTGCTGCTCTGTTCCTTCATAAACTGCACCGTCACGGATCAAATCTTGTTTAATTGCCTCGTGCGGCATTTTAATTTTAACTTCAATTTCAAGACTCATTTTGATCGCTCTTATCACTTTTATTATCCTTTTTGGCGGTTTTGCCCGCGTTATCTTTCTTGGCGGTTTTGTCCGCCTCTTTTAAGCCGTCGATGACGGCATCATATTTTTCGCAGACACGCTTAATTAAGTTGCCGGATTGGTTTTTATGCGTCGGGAATGTGATGCCGTCTTTTTTAACCTTTTTGCCGGCAGATGCTTTATAATCCGGCGAGACAACAACGCCGTCAACCGATAATCCGATGCCGAGCTCTCCCAGAATTTTAGCGGACATTTCTGTTGACGGGCTGGCTTTTGTTTTAATCAGAAGCGCTTTGTTTCGATAAATGTCTTGCAGCTCTTTTAAGTCTTTGATATTTTCTTCCACTTTTGACATTTTCCCAAATTGCGCAAAATTGCCGCCAAGTTCTCTTGTGATCATTTGCAAGTCATCAATTAAATCGCCGAATGTGGTTGAAGACATTTCTAAAATTTGACCGCCGTAAGGCAAAGACATGTTTGCGAGTTTGTCAGCGTATCCTTTTGCCATAATCAAAATGTCTGTCTCCTCCAGTATCTGCAAATCATTTTCAGTCGGCTCATACGGGTTGACAACTTTATAGTCGGTCATGCCGCACATACGCACCAAGGATTCATACATGGGCGTTACGGATAATTTCTTTTTAAATCCAAAGTTTGAGATATTGCTCTGCCCACCGCCCTGCAATCTCATGATTTCAACCATTTTGTTTCGAATATCAGCCGTATCGCCGGATGAAATTCCGAAATATTCCGCAAACAAACGCGTCGTTGTTATCATTTTTGTTCGGCCGTGCGGTTTTAAATCAAGAAATCCGCGCTCCTCAAGTTCACTGATATGGTCATAAGCGTTGCCGCCGCGCATTTCGACAACCATGGATTTTGTAATGGGCTGATGATACGCGATGAGAGAAAGCGTTTTTAATTGAGGGGATGTGAGTTCCTTTGGAGCGACATCTTTGACTTTTTCCGCAAAGTCCGGTTTAATCTGCATGACATAATGGCCGGAAAGATCCACAATTTCAATGCCGGATTCTCGCTGCAAATACTCATTTTTTAATTCCGAAACCAGATGGGCCACTTCTTTTTTGCTCAATCTTGAAATTTTCATGAGGGTTTCAGCCGTCACCGTGCTTCCTGATGCAAATAAAGCAGCTTCGATAATTTGTTTTCCGG
>Ga0099364_10005701_pt1 | contig 18405 bp, 18 predicted proteins | sample TergutTh196P3_FD_73070 | JGI IMG/M metagenome (GOLD analysis project Ga0099364, IMG submission 73070) | Microcerotermes parvus P3 segment gut microbial communities from Pointe-Noire, Republic of the Congo - Th196 P3 | ecosystem: Host-associated > Arthropoda: Insects > Digestive system > Gut ...
CGCCCCGGCCTCACCCCTGTCCGGCAGCGAAAATGGTTTGCGCCCCGGGCCGGCGGCTTCACCTTCAAGTCCGGCCTGGCCCCGCCGATCACCTTGGCCGTGGGCAATGCCTATGAGCCCGAGACCTGGCTTACCCCTTCCTTCGACCTCATCTTCTGCCGGGGCCTCACCTTCGAGGCCCCCCCGGAAGCCCCGGGCCGGCTGGCCGGGATTCTCCTGGCCGCCTTGGCCCCCACGGGTTTCATCTTCACCGCCCCCGGGGAATTTTTGCCCGATGCTTCCGGAGAACTGCTCCTGGAAGAACGGGCCGGAGTAACCTGGTACCGGCGGGGCCCCCGCCGGGCCAAGGCCAACCGCTTCCACCAGCCCCGAAGGCCCAAAAAAGAACCCCGGACCGCCGAGCCCCCGGACGCCCGGCCCGGCCCGCCGGAACTGGAGCAAAAACTGGCCGAGGCGGAGCGGCTTCTGGCCGCCGGCCGGCCGGACGAGGCCCGGGACCTGGCCGGTGAAGTTTTGGGGGCCTTCCTGGGCCTGGAACGCCCGGCCTGGGCGGCCTGGGCCTTTCTGGACCGCTGGAGGGCGGCCCAAGGCGGGGGCAAAAGCTCCACCGAAAATACCATAACAGGGTGAAAACATGAAAAAATATTCCTCCCTCACTAAAAAGGAAATGTCCGATTCCGGCCAGGCCCTGGCCCTGATTTGCCTGGTCGTTCTCTTATTGACGGATAACCGGCTGTGGATGTGGGCGGCGCTCATCGTCTTGATCCTGAATATGGCCAGCCCCTCACTTTTCCGCTGGTTCGCCTTTTTGTGGCTCAATTTCTCGCTCCTTATCGGGGGCGTGGTTTCAAAGCTGATTATGGCCCTGCAGTTCTTCCTCCTGGTTCTGCCGGTCGGCCTGGTGCGCAGGCTGATGGGCAAGGACGCCATGGGGCTTCGGAAGTGGCGGCAGGGCGGGGAATCGGTGTTTGTCGTCCGCAATCACCAATACCGGCCCGATGATCTTCGGAACCCGTATTAACCAATAGGGGAGTATCCTGATATGCTCAAGGATTTGTGGGGGTTTCTCAAGACCCGCAAGAAATACTGGCTGCTGCCGGTCATCATAGTGATGCTCATCTTCGGCTCCCTGGTTATCATGGCCGGCGGGTCCGCCCTTGCGCCGTTCATTTACACCATATTCTGAGGCGAACCATTCATGGCCGTTTTATTGGGAGTATCAGCCTATTACCATGACAGCGCCGCCGCCCTTCTGGTCGAGGGCCGCATTGCCGCCGCCGCTCAAGAGGAGCGTTTCACCCGCATAAAGCAGGACCCCGGCTTCCCCCGAAAGGCGGTGGGTTATGTTCTGGAGGAGGCGGGGATTGACATGGGCGCCGTTGACTACGTGGTTTTCTACGACAAGCCTCTTTTAAAGTTCGAGCGCCTGATGGAGACATATCACGCTTTCGCGCCCCGAGGCTTCGGGAGTTTTCTCGCCGCCATACCGGTATGGATTCGTGAGAAGCTCTTCTTCCGCCGCAACCTCTGCCAGGAACTCGCCTCCTTCGGCGGCCGGGTCCCGGAAATACTCTTCCCCGAACACCATCTTTCCCACGCCGCCTCGGCCTTCTACCCCTCGCCCTTTGAGGAGGCGGCTATTCTCACGGTCGATGGCGTCGGCGAATGGGCGACCACCACCATCGGCCACGGCCGGGGCCAGAACATCACCATACTGCGGGAACTGCATTTCCCCCACTCCCTGGGGCTCATGTATGCCGCCTTTACCAGCTATTGCGGGTTCAAGGTAAATTCCGGGGAATACAAGCTGATGGGCCTGGCCCCTTACGGCGACAAGGGCGGCCCCAGAGTGGAGAAATGGAAGCGGGACATCAGGGCGGAACTGGCCGATATCCGGCCCGACGGCTCCCTCATTCTCAATCAGGATTACTTCGACTATGCGACCGGCCTCAAAATGTATGCCGAGGAGAAATGGAAGAGGCTCTTCGGCCTTCTGCCCCGCGAACCGGAATCGGACCTGGTTCAGGACTACATGGACCTGGCCCTGGCCATCCAGGAGGTGACCGAGGAGGTGATCCTTAAATTGGCGGCCACGGCCCGCGAACTCACCGGCTGCGGAAACCTGGTCATGGCCGGCGGGGTGGCCCTCAACTGCTCCGCCAGCGGGGTTGTGCTCAAGGAGCGGATATTCGACAGGATGTGGATTCAGCCGGCCTCCGGCGATGCGGGCGGCGCCCTGGGCGCGGCGCTGGCCGCCCACCACATAGTCCTGGGCGCGCCGCGAAAAGCCGACGGGCGGACAGACGCCATGGCCGGCGCCTACCTGGGGCCTGAATTTGACGACAGCGACATTCGGCGGGTGGCCAAGCGCCACAACGCGCCCCATGAAAAATTTTCCGATTTTTCCGGTCTGGCTGACCAGGCCGCCGATCTCCTCGCCCAAGGCAATGTTATCGGCTGGTTTCAGGGCCGCATGGAATTCGGCCCCCGCGCCCTGGGCAACCGCAGTATTCTGGGCGACCCCCGCAATCCCGAGATGCAAAAACGCCTGAACCTGAAAATCAAGTACCGCGAAGGTTTCCGGCCCTTCGCCCCCTCGGTGCTGGTCTAGGATATGAACGAATACTTCGATATCGAGGGTGACTCCCCCTACATGCTCCTGGTGGCCCCGGTGGCCAAGAAAATCCAAAATCCCCTGCCGCCGGGCTACATGGCGCGGCGGCTGCGCGAACGCCTGTATTTCGTCCGTTCAACCTTGCCGGCAATTACCCACGTGGACTATTCCGCCCGCATCCAGAGCGTGGACCGGGCGGTCAACCCCCGCTACGCGGCGCTCCTGGAGGCTTTCAAGAAAAGGCATGGCTGTCCGGTGCTGGTGAACACGAGCTTCAACGTCCGGGGTGAACCGATAGTCTGCACGCCGGAAGAAGCCTACCGCTGCTTCATGAGGACGGAGATGGACTACCTGGTGATGGGCGACTCGCTGTTTGCCAAGTCCGAACAGCCGGCCTTCAGGGAGAAGGGTGACTGGCGCCAGGAATTCGCGCTTGATTAGGAGGAGCCCGTGACAGGCCAAGACCTCAAGCCCCCATCCCGCCGCTGGCTGATATGGGCTCTGGTGTTCGACGCCGCGGCTTTGGGGATTTTATACTACCAAATCCCCAATCTCAGAAGGCCCCTGGAAATTGTTTTTATCGTATTGGCCGTTCTGTGCGCCCTCACCGCCTTCGCCGCCGGGCCCAGGCGCCCGCGTAACGCCCTGGTCATCGGCACTTCGGTTTTCGCAACCCTCTTTTTCCTGGAGCTTGGGCAAAAATTCTTTGATCTGACCGAACTGTTCCAAAGGCGGCCCCCCGCGGCCGGCCCGGCCGATACCTGGAGCTGGAAAAACGCCGAGGAATACCTGGAGGTCAAGCGGCGCGCCATAGCCGAGGGCCTTTTGCCGCCCGAAGACGATTTCGCCGGTGATATATTTACAGGCCAAGACAACCTCTTGATCAACGCCGGCAGCGTCTTGGTCACGGAGTCGCTGAAGCCCAGCCAAGTCACCGGGCCGCCCCTGGGAACCGAGTACGTTCCCGGTAACCGAATCCGGTTTTACGCCCGGCACCGCCCCACCGGGGCCATGCTTTTTGACAGCGCCATCACCATAAACGAATACGGGTTCCGGGAGACCCGCGGCAATCCCGATTCGGACGAGACCTATATCTTCCTTGGCTGTTCAATAACTTTCGGATATGGGCTGAGCGATCACCAGACCATGCCGCACTATTTTTCCGAGGCCGCGGGCTTTGAAAAGCGGGTCATGAACCTGGCCTTAAGCGGATACGGCGTCCACCAGGCTCTTCGGGAACTGGAACTCGACCACCATGCCTCGCGGGCGGGCTTGGACCCCGGCCAGGTCAAGGGCGTGTTTTTCGGGTTTTTCGACGGCCACATATTCCGCATGGAGAATCCGCGTTACACCGCGTCGCCCTACTACGTGCTGCGAAACGGCCGGCCGGTGTATGCGGGCACTTACATGGAGCATACGGCCATTTCAGGTTCCAGCCGGTTCAATATCCTCATGACCAGAGCCCGCACCCCCTTTCTTCGGGAGCGCCTAAGCTGGACCAGGGACAGGCAAAAATTGGAGGAACTTTGGGAAATAACCCTGGCCATGCTGGGTGAAATGAACCGCCTTTGCCTGGAAAAATACGGCGTGCCGCTCACCGTTGTTTATTGGGACAATCACCAGCCCGCGCTGGACAAATTCGCCGAGTGGGGCATGCCGGTCATAAAAGTCAAGGAAGCCTTCGCCGCCCGCGGGGATTACCTGGCTGTCAAGTACATGCTCCACGATGCTCATCCGTCCGCTTACGCCAACGAGGTTCTGGGGCGCTATGTTTATGACAATAAGTGAGCCGGCTTTCGCCGGCTCTCAATTTTTTACTGTAAGCGCTCTGAATTTAAGCAGTGGCCGCCGGCGGGTAGACGCTGACTTTTTTGCGGTCGGCCCCGTAGCGTTCAAATTTGACCACGCCGTCAATAAGGGCAAAGAGGGTATAGTCACGCCCCAGGCCCACGTTCTGCCCGGGGTGAATCTTGGTGCCCAGCTGCCGCACCAAAATGTTACCGGCCTTCACAGTCTGCCCGGCGTAGCGCTTGACTCCCCGCCGCTTGCCTATGGTATCGCGTCCGTTGCGGCTGGAGCCGCCCGCTTTTTTATGAGCCATGATGAATCTCCCGGCTTTATAAGTTGATGGCGGTTATTTTAATGGCAGTATAGTCCTGGCGGTGGCCCTGCTTCTTCTGATAGCCCTTGCGGCGCTTTTTCTTGAAGACTATGATTTTTTTGGCCCGGTCCTGCTCGACCACCGTGGCCGAAACCGTGACCCCGGTCAGAAGCGGCGTCCCGGCTTTCAAGGTCTCGCCGTCCTTGACCAGGAGCACCTCGGCCAGTGAAACCGCATCGCCCACTTCGGCCTCCAGCTTGCCGACCCGCACCACCTGGCCCGGAGCCACCTTGAACTGACGGCCGCCGGTTTTGATAACCGCATACATGGAGAACCTCCGCCCATAAGTTGAATTTAAAATATTACCGCATTAAGCCTTGAGAAGTCAAGGAGAAAATGACGGAGCGCAAAGTACCGGCTTAGGCCGGTATCTTATTTTTGGCCTTTTTTTTGCATCAACTTTTGAAACCACCAACTACTGAATCAGAGCCGGCGGGCCCCGGACCAGGGCCTTGTCAGGAATAGTTGAGGTGTTTTATAATAAAAATGAACCAGGAGGTCATTTAAAGTTAAAGTCAGGCCCCCGGCCGGCCGATACGGATATTAAGAACGGCGGCCCCTTTCGGCCGCCGGGGCTGGGAGGGCGAGGATGGCCGACATGCCAGGGCGTCTTAGCCTTTTTATGCGGACCTTGAACCGCCGGTTACTAAAAGGCTGGTCGGCCGCCTTGCGGGTCTGTTTCCTCCCCCCGCCCAGACAGTCCCCCCGCCTTTCGGCGGTGGAAAAGGTCGCCCGCAACGCCTTGACCGATATGGTGGGCCGGGCCCGAAGCCAGCCCCAGCGGGGGCAGACGGCTTCGCCCAACCCGGCCTATGTGGCCCTGGCGGAACTGGCCGAGGCCAGCGGCCGCCCGGGCCTGGCCCTGGGGCTAAGATACGAAACCGGGGAAATAACTTTTCTTGATTTCGACTTGGCAGCCGATAAGGAAGAAAGCGGTGAAGCTTTTGTGGATCGGAAGGAAAACCTGATCCTCTGGCGCCGCCTGGAAGAACTGATTAAAAGCCAGGTCAACCGCACCATGGTTGGCCCGCGCAGGCCGATAAGACCGCCGGAAGAGGTTGATTATGAAAATTGACAACTCATTGGGGCTTCTGGGCAGCATAAGAAAAGAGCAGCCGGCCGTCAAGCCGGCGGCCCCCGAAACCGAAAACCGGCCGGAAGAGGCCGGGGACGTGGTGAAGCTTTCCGAACACGCCCGCCTGGCGGCCCGGGCCACTGAATTGGCCCAGACCGCCCCGGAAGTGCGCCAGGACAAGGTGGCCGAAATCAGGGCCAGCCTTGGCGCCGGCACCTATAACGTCAGCGCCCGTATGGTGGCCGAAGCCCTCATACATAAAAGCATTACCGAGGTTTGAGGCCCGAACAGAACAATTTATCAGTTAGATTGCTTGATGCCCTCCGCCGGCAGCCTGCCGGTCATGGGTATCCAGCGGGTCATGATTTCCTCCAGTTTCCCCAGGCTGATCGGCTTGGCCAAGTAATCGTCAAAACCGTTGGATAAAAACATTTCCCTCATGCCTTCCATGGCGCTGGCCGTCAGGGCCACCATGGGCGTCTTTTTGAGGTATTCATCGGCCTCGCGCAGAGCCTTAAGGGTGGCCAGGCCGTCGAGATCCGGCATGACGTGGTCGATGAAAATCAGGTCAAAGCGCTCTTTTTTGGCAGCCTCCACCCCCAGCCGGCCGCTGAGGCAGGTGGTGGCCTTTACCTCATAGAACGAAAGCAGGCCCTCCGCCACCACCAGGTTGGTGGCGATGTCGTCGATCACCAGAACTTTGCAGCCGGGAAAGGTGAAAGCCGGCGGCGGGACGCCGTCTTCCTCGCCGGCCTGGAGTTCCGGCTCGGACTGCTCAATATCGCCCATGGGGGACGGGTCGGCGATACCCTGGATAATTTCAGCCCGGAACGCGGAGCCCCGGCCGAACTCGCTGGTCACGGTAATGTCGCCGCCCATGGCCCGGCAGAGAGTGCGGGTTATGGGCAAACCCAGGCCGGCCCCTTCGATCGGCTTGGTGTTCGACTGTTCATCCAGGCGGACAAATTCTTCGAACAGGCTTTCCAACTGGTGCGGCTTGATGCCGATGCCGCTGTCTTCAACCTTGAATACCAGCCTTATCCGGCCGTCCACGGTCGGCCAGCCGGAGACCCCAAGCCTCACGAAGCCGGCGGGCGTGTATTTGACGGCGTTGCTGGTCAGGTTCATAAGAATCTGGCGCACCCGCCACTCGTCGCCTATAAGCTTGGCCGGGATATTCGGGTCCGCCTTGACTTCCACGGTCAGGGAGAGGCCGATAGTCCTGATTCTGGCTATGCTCAGTATATCGCTGATTATGGTCTTGGTCCGGTAAGGTTCATGCTTGAACGCAAGGTAGCCGCTTTCGACCTTGGAAAGATCCAGAAGATCGTTGATTATGACCAGAAGATGGTTCCCGGTCCGGTTGATCTCCCCCAGATATTTCAGGCCCGCGGACGCGCCGTAGTTCCGCCGGGCCAGGAGGCTTAAGCCTAAAATGGCGTTCAGGGGGGTTCGTATTTCGTGGCTCATGCGGGCCAGGAAAGAGGTTTTGGACCGGCTTTTCTCCTCGGCGCTTATTATGTCCGAGGCCATGCGGACAAGGACAAGGCCCAGGCCGCAGCTCAAGACCAGGGCCAGGCTGAAGATGACCATCGTTATATGGGCGGTCTGGCCGAAAGAGTGATTCAGGGGCGCGGCCACCCCCAGAAACCAGCCGTTTTCCAGCCGGCTGAAAAAACCTATGTGCCGGACCCCGCCTATGGTCACCGCCCTTTCCAGCAGCGCCTGGTCATCCATGGCGCTTAGGCTTTTTTCCAGGCTCGCGAATTCCGGCCCGTCGCTTATCTGCCGGCCGACCAGGCCCGGGTCGGGGAAGGTCAGCACGGTGAAAGAGCCGTCCAAGAGGAAGCTGAAGCCGCTGTAGCCAACTTTGTAGGCCTGCACCATCTTGGTGACCGGGGCCAGGAGGTGATCCACCGCCAGGACTCCCCGCCTCTCGCCGTTTCGGTCAAAAACCGCCGTGGAGATGGAGTTGACCATCTGCCCGGTGCGCGCATCAATGTGGGGCCTGGAGTGGTAAACGCCGCTTGGGAGAGGCGCGCCGCTCAGCCAGGGGGCCGCCTCGGGGCTGCCGGGAGCCAGGCTTGACCCGTCCAGGTAGCTGCCGTCTATATACCCATAAATATTGACAAAGGTTTCCTGGACATTTTTCTGGTCCCTGATCGAGCCTGTAATGACCCTCAAAAGGGTCTGGAGTTCGTCCGGCCCGCTGCCTTTTTCCAAGGCCGTGACTATTGCGCCTACGGCCTGCATAAGGACGGCTTCCTGGGCCTGTATGAGCGAGCGCAAGGTTATCTTGTAAACCTGTATATCGCTGCGGTGGTAAAGGTCCATCTGCTTCTTTACCATGTCCACAACGTAAACATTACTGACCAGGGCCATCAGGAAGAAGGCGACCCCCACAAAAGCCAGCCGTTTATATTCTTTTTTTAATGCGTTTTTCAGCGGCATGGTCGTGGAAACTCCGCGGCCCGGCACTTAAAAAGAAGAGGAAAGTTTGGTAAAAATGTAATGGTAAATCCGGCTCGCTTTTTCCAAAGCATTGGCCGCATCTTTCTCGGTAATCTCAATTTCATCTGGATATCTGGTCGTAACGCTATAGACTGTAAGCTCTCCGCAGTCATTAAAAAACCGCTTAAAGTCCGGTTCAATTTCCGCACATTTCTGGCAGAGAAGCAGAAGGTCGTGAGTTTTGGGCGGGTCAATATCTTGAGCTACCAGAAAGGCTTTAAGCGTTTTCTCACCGCACTGCTGGCTGTGGTAACAGGAGATCTCAATCTGTTTCGGCCATAAATCAACCAGAACCTGCCTGGCCACCAAAAGGTCGCTTTCGGCTTTCTTCAGCCATCTTCCGGCCAGCTCAACCTTGTTCATAAAGCAGAACTCCAGCTTGGAGTATTTGCCTTTCCAGAGTCGGCAAACGGCTCATTTTGGTAAACACGCTTTCATAGTTGGCGATTATGTCTACCGGCATTTCACGTTTAACGTTCGCTAAGCCGCAATAAATTTTTTTACGCGCCTCCAAGGGCTTGGCAGAACCGTTCGGCAAAACCACATAAAAATCCAAATCGCTTGACTCATTGGGGCGGCCGTCTGCGTAAGAGCCGAACAGATAAATCCGCTCGCAATCCACAGTTTTCCGGATAACATTTACGATAGCGGATATTTCATCAGTCAGTTCAGTATATTGCATTCGCAGGCAACTCCGGTTTCAATTATACGGCACGGTCGTCCAAAACTCAAGGTTTTGGGCCTTGGAAAAATTTGCCGGGCGCGGCGATTTTTGCCGGGCCTTTCTTTGCTTAACTGCTTGAATTAATTAAATCAAGCCTTTTGGCACGGCTGTTGCTTAATCCTCAGGCGAACCCTTTACGGGTCCGCCTTGGGAGACAGGCAAATGTTACTTTTCGGTTTACTGGAAAATTTAAAAGCCCCCGAGCCCCCGCCGGCCCCCGGCTGGTCCGCGTTCCGGGCGGGCGACGACCGCACCCCAGGCCCGGTGAAGGCCGGAAAAGAGAACGATTTTGCCGATTTTTTAACCAAGCTGGAGAACGAGGCCCCTGAGATTGCCGAGGCGGCCGCCCTTCAGATTGACCCTCCTGAGCCTGTTGACGGGCTGCCCGTAAATTTGGAGGCGGCCGGCCGGCCGAGCGCGGTGGTGCCCGCCCATACCCAGCCTATAAATGCCCAGCCCGCTGAGACCCAGCCCATTGAGGCCCAGCCAGCTAATGCGCAACCTATCAATGCGCAACCTGTAAATACTCAGCCTGTCGAGGCGCGGCCAATCGAAGCACAGCCTGTTGAGGCCCGGCCCGCGGCAGAGGCGCGGCCTGTCCATGCACAGCCTGCGGAAGCCCAGCCCGCGGAAGCCCAGCCAAATGAGGCCCAAGCTGTCGAGGCCCGTCCTATCAATACGCAGCCCGTTAACAGCCCGCCGCCCCATGCCCAGCCAGGCGGGACGCGGCCGCTCGAAGCCCAGCCGGCCGAGGCCCAGCCCGCGAAGGCCCAGCCCGCGAAGGCCCAGCCCGCGAAGGCCCAGCCCGCGAAGGCCCAGCCTGTCCATGCCCAGCCCATTGAGGCCCAGCCAAATGAAGCGCGGCCTGTCAATACCCAGCCGGCCAACACTCAGCCTGTAAACGCCCGGCCCATAGAGGCGCAGCCAATAGAAGCGGAGCCGGCCAAGGCCCAGCTCGCGGAGGCCCGGCCTGCCGAGGCCCGGCCCGCAGCGGAAGCGCGGCCGGTAATCAATGCGCAGCTTGGCAACACCCAGCCGGCCGACACCCAGCCTGTCAATACGCGGCCCAATGAGGCGCAGCCAATAGAGGCCCGGCCCAATGAGTCACGGCCCTCCGAGGCCCGGCCCGCGCCCACCCTGGCCCCGAGCGCGGGGGGCGACGCCGACGACGCGCTTCAAAGCGCCTCGGCCGCGCTTCAAAACAAGGGCCGGCGCCTGGCTGAAAACGCGGCCCGCCGGTCCAGGCCCGCCGCCCTGCTCCAGCCCGCCGCCACCGCTGTTCAAAATGCCGTCAGCACAGCCCAAGGCAACGCAACTGACCTTAGCGCTGCGGCTGACCTTTTGAAGGCCAGGCTCCACGGAGAATTTTCCGAGACTATTAACAGCCCCACAGGCCACAACCCCGCGGGCCAAGACCTTACCGGCCCCCCCCCAACCGGCCCCCGGCTGGCGGCCACCCTGGCCCCCGGCGCGCGCGAAGGCGATTGGCGCGGCCTCACCAGCGGCCTTTTGACCCGCAACCGCCTGGCTCTGGCCAGCGATATCCCCGGGCCCCAGGTCTGGGGCCGGGGCGAAGGGCACAGCCCGGCTGAAATGTTCACCGCCCTGGAGCGGGCCCGGGCGGCCTGGCCCGCCCCCTTCCGCAAGCAGGTCGGGCTGGGCCTGGTGGCCCTGGGCCGGCCCGGCCTCTCGGCCAACTCCATGACCGCCGGCGCGGCCCTTTTGGGGGCCTCTTCTCCCGGCGAAGTCCTGCAAAGCATTCTGGGAGACCTTAAAGGCGAGCTTAAACTTCTAAAGCTCCCCCCCCAGGCCCGGGACAATCTGGGCCGCCTTCTGGCCGCCAGCGGGCTGGACCAGGAACGCTTGAGCCGGGTAATGGCCGGGTTCGGGAAAGACGGCCTCTCCCTGGCCGAACTCGATAAAGCCCTGGCCGGCTCCCATATGAGCGGCCCCGGCCTTTCAGCGGGCCTTTCGGCGAACCATACGCCGGGCCTTACCGCCACCCCCGCCGGGCTGACTGAATTAGCCCACTTTCTGAGCAGCCTGGGGGCTTCCGCGGAAGTCATCGACCAGGCCATGAATGTCATAAAGCCCGGCCAGAAGGTGACCGGCGAGACCCTGCGCGACCTTTTTTCAAATGTCGAGGCCGGGGGCCTGGCCCGAACCCTGGGCCCCGGCGACCTCCGAAGCCTGGCCGCCTTCCTGAGGGAAATGGGCGCCAGCCCCCTTGATATGGGCCGCCTGGAAAACCTTCTGGGGGAAACTTCCGGCCAGTTGAGCCTGGGCGGGTTCCTGAGTTTTCTGGACAGCCTGAAAGAAGCCCCCGTCGGGGCCGTGACCGGCCAGGAAATGGAAGAGCTGCGGGCCCTTCTGGCCCAGATAGGCCGGGACCAGGATTTGGCGAAAACCCCGGTCTTCAACGAGACTCTTATCAAGCTGCGGGTCCTGGGCGATGCCCAGACAGACGATGATTACCTGGAAATGTCCCCGGCCCTCCAGGCCCTGCGCGGCGGCCTGAGCGGCTCTGAGGATTTTGTGGGCCAGCAGTTCCGGGACCGCCATGAAAACCAGGAACGCTACCGCCAGATGCTCTACGCCGCCGCCGCGGGCCGGGAAGGCCCGGCCGCCTCGGCGGGCCTGTCCGCCAACCTGGCCGCCGAAGGCTACGGCCCTTCGGATACCGTGAGCCGGCAGCTGGCCCAGAAAATACTCTACAGCCGCCGCCGGGGTCTCCACCGCCTGAAGATGAACCTCAACCCGGCCGAACTGGGCCGCCTGGATATCGAGCTGGCCATCAAGGGCGGCACCCTGACCGCCCGCATAAAGGCCGAGAGCCGGGAAGCCTACGAGGCCCTGGGCGATGAGGTGGCGGAACTGAAAAAAGCCCTGGCTCAAGGCGGGGTGGAACTTACTGAGCTGATCCTGGCCCACGACGACGCCGAAAGCGGCCGCACCCTGACGGCCGGCCTGGCCGAACTTACAGAAGCCGAGGCGGAAAGACGCGGCCGGCCGGGTGAAGTCCACCGGGTTATCTAGAGCATAAAGGAGCATAGAATCATGATTTATCCAGCCCACACGCCCCCTGCCGGCAACAAGATACCCCATCAGCCCTGGACCAGGGATAATATCCCGGTGACCGACGGTTCCGAGCGGCAGTTGGGCAAGGACGCCTTTCTGCTCCTCCTCTTGACCCAGCTCCAGAACCAGGACCCCACCAACCCCATGGAAAACACCGAGATGGTGGCCCAGTTGGCCCAGTTCTCCCAGTTGGAGCAAATCGCCAATGTCTCAAAGGGCATCGAGACCATGACCGGCTACATTCAGGCCCAGAACCAGTTCCAGACCCTGAGCCTGATAGGCAAAGACATTTTGGCCGAGAGCAACCAGTTAAGCCTCACCGACGGCAAGCAGGATATCAGGGCTGAACTGGTCGTCACCGAGGTCTGCCGGGCCACGGTTTACGTCATAGACAGCAAGGGCGATCGGGTGCGGACCATCGAGATGGGCACCCTGGACCCGGGCGAGCACCTCATTGAATGGGACGGCCGCAACGAAGCGGGCGCCCAAGCCGAAGACGGGGTCTATTTCTTCCAGGTCACCCCCACGTCCTTAAGCGGCGAATATTTGGATAAGGGCGTCTATCCTCAAACTTCGGGCAAGGTAACCGGCGTCTCCTTTGACGCGGCCGGCCAGCCCGTCATCCACATGGGCCACGCGGCCATGTCCATTGGCCAGGTGATACAGATTCTTGAAGGCGGGCGCCTCCACGGAGCGCCTCAAGAGATTTAAAAGGCCGGCGCGAGCCGGGCCTGAAAAGTAAACCAAACCCCCGGCCGGCCGGAGAGGGCCGCCCGGAGGGCGCAAATACAAAGGAGAGGATGTTATGGCTCTTTCAAGTTCCATGTATGCCGCGGTAACGGGTCTTTCGGCCCTGGGCACGGGCATGCAGGTCATTTCCAACAACATAGCCAACGTCAACACGGTGGGCTTCAAGACCATGCGCACCAACTACGAGGACTTGATAAGCCAGAATTACTATTCCGGCGGCAAGACCAACCAGAAGGGCCTGGGGGTGCGGGTCTCCACCATCCAGTCCATGTTCACCCAGGGGGCCTTCAAGAGTTCGGCCCAGGATACCGACATGGCCATTGCCGGGGAGGGGTTCTTCACGGTCCGCAACGCCATTACCGGGAGCCTCAACTACACCCGGGCGGGGGTGTTTGAATTGGACAAGGACGGCTACATGGTGGACCCCAACCAGAACGTTCTCCAGGGCTGGCAACTGTCCCTGCCCAAGCCGGGGCAGCCCCCGGTGAGAATCGGGGCCGCCACGGACGTAAAGATCACGGTGGTCAACGCCCCCCCGGCCTCCACCACCCAGATCAAGTTCGTTACCAACCTCGACGCCAACGCCGAGCCTTCCTACCTGTATAAAGAGCACCAGTTGTCCTTCGACTACGCCGACGAACAGGCCCGGGCTTATGCCGAAGTGGCCCGGGACGCGGCCATACTCACCATCTGGAATGATTTCTGTGAACCGGTCACCGAAAATCCAACCGTGAAGACGGCCGACGCCATGCACTATCTCACCGGCGCTTCCCAAGGTATCTGGATTCCGCCCGGCGATATTGGAACAACCTACAGCGTCAGGGTTTTCTACACTTCCGCCGGCACTATTCCTCCCCCCCCCACCGCCCCCTCCGTCGGCGATCTCGTCGGCGCTCCGCCAGGGACAGCGGTAGCGGTTAACAACATACCGTCCACATTTTCAGTAACCAGCAGCTACGTAGTTGAATTTACTAGGACATCTTCGAGCGGCTACTATGAACCCGCCCGAGCTTTGAGTGCAGGTAGTGCCCTCGTCACGGTAAATTACAAGACTTCTGTTGACGTGAGTGTGGAATGGCCGGCGGCAACATATTCTGTCCGCCATGCCGTTTCTGGCCTATCAGTCAATTTGGATCCCACTAGTTATACTCCTGCAAAAACATCAGGCGATATTGTTTCGGCGAAAGTTTTTTTTGAGAGAACTGAAACCCATACCGCCCCGGGCGGTGTGGTGCATACTCCAACTTTTACGACCAGCGCCTTAGTATTTTTTAAGTTACAATCAGCCTTCATCAGCCAACCCGTTCCACAGATAACTTCGGGCCGTTTAATCAATTCTGCCATTGTCGCGGCCTTTACTATCGGAAATGATACACACTACAATGCGTTTACTGACCCTTGGACATCCAACGATGGCCCTAACGTTTTAACTTACACCTACTATATCGATCCTCCAGCACCACATCCAGTAGAGGCTGGCCAAACCGGGCGGGCCACCTCCTATTACGGAGCGGCCCCGGTCGGCACCAGTCTGACCACGGCCTTCTATAACTCGGCCATGGTGGATTTCACCCCAACTTCCAGCGCGGTTTACGACCGCAATTTCCTGGATACCTATGTCAATTACGGCCTGGCCGGGGTTGACATCAGCAATTCCGCGTTGATCTGGCTTAAGGACCAGATTGAGGTCAACCCGGTCTCGGCCCTTAACGCCCTGGTGGTGGTGCAGGACCTGGGCCGCCTGGACTGGCCGCCCCAGCCGGTTAACAAGCGCATCATTGAAACCCCCCCCGGTTCCGGCCAATACATTTTCCAGATAGGCCGCAACGAGGTCAGCCAGTTCAACCTGATTGCCACGGAACTCACCAAGATGGACGCCTTCAAGTATGGGGAGACGGTTTACGCCACCACCTATGCCGCCCTGTTCGAGGCCCATACCGGCATCATCGAGGCCTTCCTGCCGGATTGGAAGCTGGAGGGCATGGGCTTTGCCGCGGCCTGGGACGCCCGGGACCCAAACGGCGACTACATTGACACCACGGGCATGATGGTCGAGCCCATCATCATCTACGACAGCCTGGGCGCGCAGCACCAACTGATGATCTATTACCAGAAGAACCCCCACATGGATAATGTCTGGGACTACCTCATCACCTGCGACCCCCTGGAAGACGCCCGCAAGGACGCCAGCAGCAACCGGCTCAAAGACGATACGGCCAGTTTCTCCGGCCTCATCCAGAAGGGCAAGATAACCTTCACCGGCGACGGCACCGACCGCCACGGGGGCATAATAAAAGACCTCGAGGCCCAGAACCTGGACCTCACCAATTCCAAGATGGCCACCATAGACGAACCCAGGCGCATGAGCGGGACCCAATACACCATGCTGAACGCCACCGTCGGCGGCTATTACACGGGGTCCCCCTCCATCGACCGCATGACCGGGCACTATATGTCGGACGACCGCACCTACGAAATCTTATGGGGCGGGGTTGACCAGAAAAAGCTGGACGACGCCGACCAAATGTGGCAGAGCGCCTTCATCACCTATGTGAAATACCTCGACACTATCGGAGATGACCGGCTGGAGGGAATCACCAAGGTTGCGCCCGAAGACCTGGTTCAGGAGAACAGCAGCACCACCTGGGCGCAGGCCTTCGCCGAGGATTGGCAGCTTTCCGGCGCTGTGCGGACCGCGGTGCCGGCGAATACTCTGCCCTATGGGAATGTCACCGCCAGCACCAACCCCGCGGTCCAGTGGCCGACCGGGGCCCAGCGGCCCGATAATAAAGACCTTAACCCGGCCACCAGCGGCCGAACCTCCCTCTACTGGTCCGAAAGCGTTCCCGGCAACCCGCCCTCCACCGGCTTCACCTGGTATGGCAGCGACGGCAGCTCGGGCGTGGTGCGGATCCCTGACAATAACTTCGCGGGCCCCTACAATTTCGGCTCGGGCCTGACCATTACCTTTGACAAGAATGACATACCTTTAAGTTTCGGCGTCCCCGGCCAGGACGGCCTGAGGGTAACGGCCCACAGCGAGCAGATGGCCTGGACCAACCTGACCCCCAATGAGCAGGGCTTCTTTGATTTCGATGTGGCCTTCATCACCTCGGCCTCCATGGCCCTCCACCCGCCCTATCCCGATGGCATGCCCAGCATCTACCAGACCATCGCCTTCGACATGGGGGCCAGGAACCCCCACGGCCTGGGCCACTGGCAGGTGGATAAGGAAATGAGCACCACCCAATACGCGGGCAGCAACGCCAAGCTCTTCAAAGGCCAGGACGGCCACGCCGCCGGTTCACTCCAGCGCGTCTCCATAAGCGAGGACGGCATTGTCACCGGCATTTACACCAACGGCTACCAGCAGGAGCTTTACCAGATAGGCCTCACCCGCTTCATCAACCCCTGGGGCCTCCACAAGGAAGGGGACAACCTCTTCAGCGAGACCCGCCGCTCCGGCAACGGGGTCATGAACGTGGCCGGCGAAGGCGGCACAGGCACTGTTCTGTCCAACTTCCTGGAACAGTCCAACGTGGACATAGCCGAGGAAATCGTCAACATGATTCTCACCCAGCGGGGCTTCCAGGCCAACAGCAAGACGGTCACCACCACCGACGAGATGATGGCCGAGGTAATCAGCATGAAACGGTAACAGGAGGCCAAAAAGCGTATGAAAAGGGCCGGCTTACAAGCCGGCCCTTTGCTCGTTCATATAAAGACAGACAAATTGAAGAAACATATTGATTTTATAGGGGCAGGCTTTATCCTGACTGGATTGGAAGAGAAGATGATTCCAGCCTGCCTTTCGGCCCTTCCGCTTGTTCGTTTAATCGCTGGCTCTCAGGTATGATAAGGCGGGCGCTTTCCCAGTCTATAAATTCGGAAATATCTTCGCCATCATCAAAGCGGCGGTCGAATTCCTCTACAGAAATTTTAGCGGGTTCTTTTTTTTTCATATATCGTTACCTCTTTATCGCGCGAGCGCCGTACTGATATTATTCTCGTTGCTTCACCGCGGTATGTAACAATAGCCGTCCAATACACAGTTTCGAGCTTGCCGACTATGAGAAAACGTGGTTCGCTAAAGTAATAGATGGCCTCCAGTTCAACAATCTGATCCTGCCATATAGCCTGAGCTGTCTCAAAGTCAATTCCGTGCTTCTCTTTATTTTTGCGGCTCTTGTTATGATCGTATTCAAACTCCATGCTTTTATGGTGTTGTTTTTCTACCTATAAGTCAAGCTAAAAAGCCGACAGGGGCGCATCTTAATTCAATCAAGACCACCCCTTCAAGGGGTGGTTTGTAAGACCCCCTATAAGGGGGTTATTGCTTGCATCGCCTATGCCCTTTTTTCGGCATGAATCCGATGGGAAGCTGAACGGCCAAAAATTCGGTCATTATCTGCTTTAGATGGCCTGGAAGCGGGCTTGTAAACGTCAGGGTGTCGAGGGGGTTGACCTTTACGGAGGCACCAAACATTCAACCGCCGTTGCCCTCCGATTTGTGCTTGGTTATGCCGAAGTTCAAAAAATGACCGGCCACAGGAGCGAGGCGTTTGACCGCTATATCCAGATGCACGGAGAGGCCCTAGCGGACCTTTACTCCGAGCAGGCTTGATAACGCCTGATAACGAACTGACCCTTGATTTTACAAGACATTAATGGCGGAGAGGGGGGGATTTGAACCCCCGGTGGAGTTGCCCCCACACACGATTTCCAATCGTGCTCCTTAAGCCGCTCGGACACCTCTCCCTGCGGACAGCTAATAATTATTTGGCATATATCGAAAGCCCGGTAAAGCCTAAAGCGCGGCGGTCGGTCGCGTCTGCGATTTTAGGCGCCGACAGGCGAGCGGGTTAGGTTTTTGAAGCCGACAGCACCTTCTGGCCAACGGCCACAATGGAAGCCAGATCCGTGACATTGGCCGGGACGATCATGGTGTTGCCGCCCTGGGCCAGCTTGCCGAACTCCTGGAGGTAAGCTTCGGCTATGCGCAAGGACATGGCCCCTTCGCCGCCCGGGTGGCCTAAAGCCTCGGCGACTTTCTTGAGACCGAAGGCCGTGGCGTCGGCCACCAATTGAATATGGGCCGCCTGCCCTTCGGCCTCGTTGATCAGGCGCTGCTTTTCGCCTTCGGAAATGTTGATTTTAGCCATTTTTTCGCCTTCAGCCCTGTTTATTTCAGCCTGGCGCTGCCCTTCGGATTCGGCGATGGCCGCCCGCTTGTCCCGCTCGGCCTTCATGTAGCGCTCCATGGCGTCTTTTATGCTCTGGGGGGGAGTTATATTTTTTACTTCATAGCGGTTAACCTTGACGCCCCAAGGTTCCGAAGCCTTGTCAACAGCGTCGATAATCTGGGCGTTTATGGTCTCCCGTTCCTCGAAAGTGCGGTCCAGTTCCAGCTTGCCGATGACACTGCGCATTGTGGTCTGGGCTATCTGGATGGAAGCGAAATGGTAGCGGTCCACCCCGTAACTGGCCTTCTT
>Ga0099364_10005702_pt1 | contig 18405 bp, 16 predicted proteins | sample TergutTh196P3_FD_73070 | JGI IMG/M metagenome (GOLD analysis project Ga0099364, IMG submission 73070) | Microcerotermes parvus P3 segment gut microbial communities from Pointe-Noire, Republic of the Congo - Th196 P3 | ecosystem: Host-associated > Arthropoda: Insects > Digestive system > Gut ...
GCGACTGTATTCTTTTTTGATTTTTTGTTTATCCCCATAAAAAACCCTTAACCCTGTCAAATACATGATGCTTCATAATTCTTTCTCTTGACACATTGTATCTTGCAGGATACAATGGAAGTATGATGACAGTCCATGAGACAGAATACTTTAAAAACTGGATAAGCAATCTGAAGGATCGGATTGGACGCTCGGTAATCAATGCCCGGATCCGTAGACTGTCACTCGGAATCAAAGGTGACACCAAGTCTGTTGGGGATGGAATCAATGAGTTACGTGTTGATTTTGGTCCAGGCTACCGTGTCTACTACATCCATAGCGGAAAAGGTATCGTCCTGCTGCTTTGCGGCGGAGATAAATCATCTCAAACCCACGATATTGCAAAGGCTAAAGAAATTGTACGAGAATTGGAGAACTCTAAATGAAAGTAGTAAAAACGACTATATGGGATCCTGCCGTGTACTTGGAATCCGAAGAAGAGATTACTGCATACCTAGTCGATGCTTTTTCTACCAACGACTGTCAACTAATTGTCGCAGCGATTGGCGATGTTGCCCGCGCACGAGGTATGTCAAAGATAGCTGAAGACACAGAATGCGGCCGCGAAAGCCTTTATAAATCACTCTCATCAAGCGGAAATCCTTCATTCGAAACTGTAATAAAAGTAATGTCATCACTCGGATATGCAATTAGACCTTTGCCAAACCAAGGCTAGTACTCCGTTTACTAAATGATTGAAAACCCTTTCAGTCCCCAAAGCGTGCAATCCGTGACGGGCCGGGGATTATGTGAAGAAATGCTAATTAGAAAAACTCAGCAATGACTTTCCCGTGCCTCTCACCCTTTCCGCGCATCATCTCGAAGGCGCCCCCAAGCCCCCCGAACCCGTACCTATGGCTGACTATGCTGCTTAGTTGCAGCGCGTCGGCGTTTTTTATCGCCTCTTGCCAGTCGCCGGGATAGCTTGAGTTCCACGCGCCCTTGACGGCAAGCTGCTTGCGGAGGATCTGCCAATACAGCTTTTGGCCGATGCTGAAGCCGACATCCGGATTGCCGACCAGTACGAGCTGTCCATTCGGCCTCGCCAGCTCGATGCAGCGCCGGAGCGCACCGGCGGATCCGGCAGCCTCGACGCAGGCATCGTAGCAATCGCGCGGGGGCGTATCGCCGCGTCCGAAAACGCCCACCTCCGCGCCGCTTAGAAGCCTGACCCACTTGGCGATTAGCCGGCCGATGGCCCCGTCCCCGACCACCGCGACGCTCGCCGCCGTGCCCAAGTCGACCCGCCTCGCGGCGTGCAGCGCGACGGCGGCGGGCTCGAGCAGCGCCGCCTGCTCGAACGTCATGCTGTCCGGCAGCCTGACAAGGTTCCACTCCCGCACCGCCACAAGCTCGGCGAAACCCCCGTCCTGCCGCGAACCGAGGTAGCCATAGTCCGAGCATGTCTCGAAGCTTCGCGATAGGCAGGATTCGCAGGATCGGCACGGCAGCAACGGGAAAACCCCTACCCGTGTACCATCCGGGGTGACCCCTGAGAACTCGTGCCCCGGTATGAGCGGATAATGGTACGCCCCATCCGAATAGACACGCCGGACGTCGGACGAGCAGATGCCGGCCATCCTGACCTTGACAAGGATTTCGCCGTCCTTTGGCTCAGGGTCCGGCACGGTGCCTAACCGCAGGTCTCCGATGCCATGCAAAACCCACGCTTTCATATTTCCACCATCCCCCTAAAGCGCTCCAGGTCAGCAGCCGTAGTCACCTTGAAGTTCCCCGGGTTCCCTTTGCATATGGCGATCCTCAGCCCGTGCCTGACAGCCAACTCGCTGCTTCCGCGTGCGCTCGAGAGCTCCTCGTCCGATGCCTGCTTGTGTATGCGAAGGTATTTCAGGAAAGCATAGCACTCCGGGGTCTGCCCCGCGAACAGCCCGTCGCGTGAGAGGGCCTCAGATATAGTCCCCCCGTCAATGCTGCGGTACATGGTATCCGTTACGGCCAGCGCGGGCGTCGCGCCGTCGTGGCCATGCGACGCGCGGATGACGCCGGCAATGTCTTCCACGGTCACGAGGGGGCGCGCTGCGTCGTGGATCACCACCCTGGCAGGGCTGCGCCGCTCCAGCGCAAGCAGCCCATTGTATATCGAGTGCTGGCGCGATTTGCCGGGGGCGGCAAAGATATAATCGCCCAGCATGTGCCGCCATTCCTCGGCGGCGACGACGCAAACGAGGGCTATGCCGGGGCATTGCCCGAAAGCCTGAAGGCAATGCATGATGAGCGGCTTCCCCCCGGCCTCGACGAACTGTTTCGGCCTGCCGTGCCCGGGCAGCCTCAAGCCCATGCCGCCTGCCAGCACCAGCCCCGCATTAATGCCTTTCATACATTGCCCCTAAGCTCCGACAGTATCGCATCATACGGCCTGTCCTTCCCGAACAGCGCCGCCGTGCCGAGGACGAAGCCGCCCACTCCGAGGGGGGCGAACTTACGCACGTTTTCGGGCGAGCCGTGGCCGTCCCAAAAGACCTCGAAGTTGTACTTGCCCCGGAGCGTTACAAGGTTGCGGATCTTCTCTTCGAGGAACGGCAGGTATGTCTGCCCCGCATTGCCCGGGTTTACGCCCATAACAAGCACGCGGTTTACGACGTAGAGCAGCTCAAGGTTGCCGGACGTCATCCTGCCCGGGCTGATGACGATCCCCGGGGCCATCCCGCACTTGAATATCTCCTCAATCGTGGTCGAGACATGGTACTCGCTTTCCGGGTGGACATAGAGTACGTCCGCGCCAAGCTTTGCAAACATCTCGACATAGCGCACGGGCTTGCGCACCATCAGGTGGACCTCGATTACCTTCTTGGTGGCCGAGCGGATATAACGCAGGTCGTGGATGCCCATGCCGAAGTTGTGGACAAACTCGCCATCCATGATGTCGATGTGGAACGAATCTATGCCCGCTTGCTCAAGGGCGCGGATTTCCCTCTCGAGATGCCCGTAATCCGCGCACATCATCGAAGCGGAGAACAATAATTCCGGCATTAAATCACCTGATTCCTAAAATACTCAATTGTTTTCACAAGACCTTCGCCCAAGCCGATCTTGGGCTCCCATCCAAGCATTTTCTTTGCGAGCGAGATGTCCGGCCTGCGCTGTTTCGGGTCGTCCTGCGGCAGGGGGCCGAACGTGATTTTCGACTTGCTGCCCGACAGGGCAATCACTTTCTCCGCGAGCTCGATCATGGTGAACTCGCTCGGGTTCCCTATATTGCATGGCCCTATAAAACCATCGCCGCTTTCCATGAGCCTGACCATCCCATCGACCAGGTCGTCGACATAGCAAAAGCTCCGGGTCTGGCTCCCGTCCCCGTAGACCGTTATGTCCCCGCCGCCCAGCGCCTGGACGATGAAGTTCGAGACGACCCTGCCGTCATCCCGGCTCATATTGGGGCCGTATGTGTTGAATATGCGCATTACTTTGACATCGACTCCGTTGCGGCGGTGGTAGTCGAAGCACAGTGTCTCTGCGGCCCTCTTCCCCTCGTCGTAGCACGAGCGCGGGCCGACCGGGTTCACGTTCCCCCAGTAAGACTCGCGCTGCGGGTGGTGGCGGTCGTCGGGGTCGCCGTATACCTCGCTCGTGCTCGCCTGCAGCATGCGCGCGTTGACACGCCTCGCAAGCCCGAGCATGTTCATCGTCCCGAGGAAGCTCGTCTTCATCGTCTTGATCGGGTTGTGCTGGTAGTGGATGGGGCTCGCGGGGCAGGCGAGGTTGTATATCCTGTCCACCTCCACGTAGAGCGGGGCCGTTATGTCGTGCCTGATGAACTCGAAGCCCGGCTCGCTGAGCAGGCCGCGTATGTTCGCTTTGCTCCCCGTGAACAGGTTGTCCGCGCATATGACCTCGTCGCCCCCCGCGAGGAGCCGCCTGCACAGGTGCGAGCCGATGAACCCCGCGCCGCCTGTCACAAGCGCCCTGCTCATGCCCTCACCCCTATCTGATGGTATTCGATCCCGATTCGCTCGAGCGATTCGGCGTCGTACTGGTTGCGCCCGTCAAAGATGAGCGGGGTCCTAAGCCTCTGCTTTATCTCATAGAAGTCGGGGCTGCGGAATTCCTTCCACTCCGTGACAAGGATCAGCGCGTCGGAGCCCTTGAGGGTGTCGTACTTGCTGACGCAGTACTCGACGCCGGCAACGTCCTTCAGGTATACGCCCCTGGCCTCGTCTGCGGCTTTCGGGTCATACGCGGATATGGAAGCGCCCGCCCCGGCAAGGTCGCAGATTATGGTTATCGCGGGGGACTCCCGCATGTCGTCAGTGTCGGGTTTGAACGAGAGGCCCCACACGGCGAACCTCCTGCCGGTGAGGTCGCCCCCGAATCTAGCCTTGACCTTGTCGCCTATGACGTGCTTCTGGCGGTCGTTGATCGACGCCACCGACCTGAGCAGCTCCATGTCGAAGCCGCAGTGTTCAGCCGCCCTAATGAGCGCCTCCACGTCCTTGGGGAAGCAGCTGCCGCCGTAGCCGCAGCCGGGGTATATGAACGAGTACCCAATCCGGCTGTCGCTGCCGATGCCGAGCCTCACCTTGTTGACGTCGGCGCCGATGCGCTCGCATATCCCGGCGATTTCGTTCATGAAAGAAATCTTTGTCGCAAGCATGGCGTTCGCCGCATACTTGGTCATCTCCGCGCTCTCTATGTCCATTACTATGATATTGCCCGTGTTGCGGACATAAGGCTCGTATACGGCCCGAAGGAGATCCGCTGCGCGCTCGCTGCCGGCGCCGACCACCACCCTGTCCGGCCTCATGCAGTCGCTTATCGCCGCGCCCTCCTTGAGGAACTCCGGGTTCGATGCAACGTCGAACTCTATGCCGATGCCCCGCGCGTCAAGCTTCGCCTGTATCGCGGCGCGGACTTTTTCCGCCGTGCCGACGGGGACAGTGGACTTGTTCACCACGCACAGGTACTCGTCGATGCACCCGCCGATCTCATCCGCGGCGGCAATGACATGCCGAAGGTCCGCACTGCCGTCGCCGCCCATCGGTGTGCCGACAGCGATGAAGCATATCTCGCTGCCTTTAACTGCCTCGGGCAGCGAGGTCGTGAACCTGAGCCGCCCCGCCTCGGCGTTCGCCGCGACCATGGCGCCAAGCCCCGGCTCGTATATCGGGACCACGCCGTTTTTCAGCTTCCCTATCTTTTCGGCATCCTCGTCGACGCAGTGGACGTCGTTGCCCATCTCCGCGAAGCAGGCCCCGGTGACCAGGCCCACGTACCCTGTGCCGATTATTGATATTCTCATATAATGCTCTCCTAAAAAAACGATTTGCTTGCATGTGCAGCAGCCCGCTACACGTATATCCTCTTTTCAACATGCCGGATATTGAGCTTGTCAGAGCAGGACAGGAAGTACAGCGATGTCAGCATCTCCACAGTGTACGCAAGCGCGCGCGTTTCCTTGATGCTCCGGATTCCTAGGGCTTCCATGTAAGCGGTCACGCCCCATGCCCATTCACAAAAATCCGCGTACACAGCTGATTTGGCTACGAGAAGGTTGTACGCATAATGGTGCTCCCCATCAAGGCATCTACAATAGTTGCCATAGTCGCGAGGGTGTTGCGCCCTCAACGCACCCAGCATGGCCCCTACGATTTCCCCCCCAACGAACCGCCGGAACTGGGCTTGGGCGTTTGGGTGGCATAAATACGGATACGGCAGGATGGCGTCGACATCGCCGGACAGCATGTCAGGGCTCACAAGCAGCCGCCGCCGGTAATGCCCTATGCCGACCCATGGCGCCGTCGCGTTCTTCCACACCCAGTACATTGCGCTTGCCTCGCAATACTGCCTGTTTTTGCCCGAAATGTTGATTCCGGCATCGTCGCGCTGCTCGCATATGCGCACGTCCGTCAGCTCCGCGCCGGCTTGGATTTGAATCTCCCATGGCTCCAGCTCCGGGCAGTTTCTCAGGGGCCGGTCGAGATGATGCCGCACATTGTAGAGCGCGAGCCCCGCGCCGCCATGAGCCGATATGGTAGCCGGCGGGAACCTGCCGATGCTTGCGTAGTACTCCGACATCAGCATGTGCTCCTCGGCTGCCGTCAGCCTGAAAGTATGGCGGTAGCCCCTTGATTGCAGTGCTGCGCATATCTCGTCCTGCAGCAGCTCCGTCACCGCGATGACGACCAGCGTGTCCGGTGAAACCATATCAAGGGCCAGCACGGGCAGCCCGTCAATCTCGGGCGGGTTGCCGTCGGGATTGCTGACGACAAAGCATTCAGGGGTTCGGCCCAGCAAATGCCGGATCGCGACATATGCTCCATAAGCCACGACCTGCGCGCCAAAGAAAGCGAACTTGGGATATTCTGAGACTATGTTTAGTATCATGCCGGCTCCTTGTGCGGTCTTAGACCGCAAGTAATCTAATCATCAGACTAGAGGACGTAGTGTTTGTTTGCTAATGCGGCTTGCAACTTTTAGGCAACAACGTAGGTCAAAGGTAGATGCCTCTAGACAGCGGCAGCATCTCCAAGCTCCCGCTCCGCGCATGCGAGCGCTTCGGCGATTACCTGGTCCATGTTCAAGTAGCGGTATGTGCCGAGGCGTCCGCCGAACACGGTCCGCGGTTCGGATTTTGCCAGCTCTTCATATTGGGCATACAGCTCATTATTAGCGTCGTCGTTGACAGGGTAATATGCTTCCTCGCCGCGCTCCCATTGCATCGGGTACTCACGGGTTATGACGGTCTTGCCGGGATCGCCTTTGCCAAACTCAAAGTGCTTATGCTCTATGCAGCGAGTGAAAGGTGTATGCGAGTCGGTGTAGTTCATAACGGCAACCCCCTGATGGTTATCAGCCTTGAGAATTTCGGTATCAAATCTCAAGCTGCGGTACTCCAAACTTCCGAGCCTGTACCCGAAATACTCGTCTATCTGCCCGGTGTAAACAGTTTTGCCCGCCATACTGCCAAACCGGCTGCCCTCGGCAAGGTAGTCGACGCCCATCTCGACATCAATGCTGTCCAGCATGCGCTCGAACATTTTCGTATAGCCACCGATGGGGATACCTTGGTATCGGTCGTTGAAGTAGTTGTTGTCAAAAGTGAAGCGTAAAGGCAAGCGTTTTATAATGAACGCGGGAAGCTCATTGCAAGGCCTGCCCCACTGCTTCTCCGTGTACCCCTTGACGAGCTTTTCGTAAATATCTCCACCTACAAGCGACAGCGCCTGCTCTTCGAGGTTGGCTGATTTTTTCTGCCTGTGAGGTGCAGCTTGCGAATCAATTATCGCCTTGGCTTCATCCGGTGTGCAGACTCCCCACATTTTTGCATACGTGTTCATATTGAAAGGCAAGTTGTAGATCTCGCCGCTGTAGTTCGCAATCGGGGTTAAAATGAAATTATTGAACTCCGTAAATCTATTCACGAAATCCCAGACAGTGTTGTTGGAGGTATGGAAGATATGCGGCCCGTACTTATGGACCTGCACGCCCTCAAGCTCATAGCTGTAGCAGTTGCCTCCAACATGCCCACGCTTGTCGATAACCAAACACCGCTTCCCGGCATCAGCCGCCTTGCGTGCAAACGCAGCACCAAACATCCCCGCGCCGACGATTAAATAATCATACTTCCCCATAATGACTTACCCCGCAATGAAAACAAAAAAACCAACTCCTCACTTCTCACTCCTAACTCCTAACTAAATAAAACCCTCGGGGTGCGACTTGTGCCACGCCCATGCGTCTGTTAATATCGTTCGCAGATCGCTGCGCTTAGCAGCCCATCCCAAAATGCGTTTTGCCTTTTTGGCCGATGCGACAAGAATGGGAGGGTCGCCGGGCCGCCGGTCTGCAATCTCATACGCGATGTCTATGCCCGTGACATCGTGGGCAATCTTGATGACTTCCAGCACCGACGAGCCTGTCCCCGTGCCTAGGTTGATGAAGTCGGTTCCGCCGCCGCTTTCAAGATAACGCAGCGCCAGAAGATGCGCCTCGGCGAGGTCGAGCACATGGACATAGTCGCGCACGCAGCTCCCGTCCGGGGTAGGATAATCCATGCCGAACACTTTTAGTTTGCCTTTCTGCGACAATGCTTCGCGCAGCACAATCGGTATCAAGTGCGTCTCAAGCTTATGATCCTCGCCGATGCTCCCGTCCGGCATTGCGCCTGCAGCGTTGAAATAGCGCAATGACACGGACTTTATCCCATAAGCGCCGTCACAGCGGCGAAGCAGCTTTTCGACATACAGCTTTGATTCCCCGTAAGGATTGCATGGAACCTGCGGCACATCCTCCGTTATTGGAGCGGGCGAATCCTCCCCATATGTCGCGCACGTCGATGAAAAGACCATATGCTTGACGCCGGCATCGCGCATGGCCTCAAGCAAGCTCGCCGTCCCGCCGATGTTATTGCGGTAGTATTCAATAGGGTTCCGCATGCTCTCGCCGACGAGCGCGAGAGCCGCGAAGTGCAGGACGCTGTCTACTCCAAACTGTTCAATCGTGTTCCGAAGCAATGCGGCATCGGAGAGTTCACCCTCTACGAGTACGAACCCCTCGGCCGCCTCTCGGTGGCCTTCGGACAGGTTGTCGAATATTATGCAGTTGTACCCTGTGTCACGCAGCACCCTCGCGCAATGCGAGCCGATATATCCCGCGCCGCCGCAGATCAGTAGGTTTTTCATAGTTACACTCCAAGTAAAAAGTGCCAAAGCGTTGAGTTTTTTCAGGTTGCAATGTGTATTGATATGTAAATATCCGTTTGATATAATGTTTTTACAGTGACCGCAAAGGAGAGCTTGGATATGGATAAGGATACGGGTACGAGTTTGGAAATGGATATGGGTACGGGCTTGGATGTGGATGCGGAATTAGGTATTATTTCTGCGCAAGAGGCTGCTGAAGCTGCGAAAGGCTTGACTTTCGAAATAGTCTGGGCGGCACTAATGGAGGACCGCCGGGCGATGGCGGAAATGCGCGCTGAAACCAAGAAGCGGGATGAGGAATATAATAAGCGGATGGAGGAGTCGCAAAAGCGGATGGAGGAATCCCGACTGGAGCTGGAAAAAACCATGGCAAAAACGGACAAGCAGCTTGGAAGGCTGGGCAACTCCGTCGGGCTTATAACAGAGAGCCTGTTTTCAGAAGGACTGGACAAAAAGTTCAATGAACTTGGATATCCGTTTACTAAACAGGGGCCGCATGTGAAATTCAAAGAAGAGCCCAACGGCAGGGTACTTGCCGAGGCGGACTATTTTCTTGAAGATGGGGAGTATGCCATGGCTGTGGAAGTAAAGACGGAGCTAAAAGCCGATGATGTCAAAGACCATGTCGAGCGTCTCGCCGTTATCCGCAAGTACTTCGACGAACGCGGCGATAATCGGATACTCGTGGGAGCTGTTGCCGGAGGCAAGGTACACGAAAGCGTGCTGAGGTACGCCCAGAAACAAGGCTTGTATGTCATCACCCAGTCCGGCGATTCCGCTGTGATTGCCGAGCTGCCGGAAGGGTTCAAGGCGCGCGAGTGGTGAGTGGGTGCGGGGGGTTTTGTTTTCACTTTGCCATTCAACTCGGCTTTTTCTCGAAGTTTGCATGGGCGATCGTATACCCGTCATTATTATTGCAGACTTTTCCTCGCAATAACCCTTACGAGCGTCGGAGCGTCGCCGTTTACGACTGAAAAAGCATCGGACTGTTCAATGTAGTCAATTGCAAATCCCAGGGCTTTTAGACTCTGCGCTAACATATCGGGTTCAATAAACCTTCGATAGTGATAATCACAAACAAATTCATTGACGCCAATGCGCTTACCCCGGCCGCATTTAGCGTCATTAATTGTGCGCGCCTCAATGAAAAACAGCCCATCTTTTTTCAAAGCGTTGTAAACATTTGGAAGAAGTTCATCCTGCTGAGCTTGATTTATCGCATGAATGGACCACCGGGCATAGCAATAATTATAATCAACACAGAAAAGAGCTTTTGCCGTAACAAAATCGTCGCAAACCGCAAATATGGGCAAGGAGTCATCAAAAGTGTCTATCGCGGACTTCGATGAGTCCACCGCTGTGACTTTAAGGCCCGCCTCGCAAAACAAAGCGCTGTCACGCCCGTTTCCGCAGCCCAGGTCTATAAGCTTCATGTTTGTCTGCATGTATCCAAGCGCAAACTTTGCAAAATCGGAAGGCACGTTTATTGCGCGGCCGCTTTGATAATAGTCGTCCCAGTATTTATTTTCCGACTGACTTTTATTGGCTGTTTTTTGCAAAATTTCATCAAGGTATAACTCAATATCATTATCCATCTTGTTGTGAATAACAACATCAGGGTTTTTTGGCAGTTCTGCGTTATCCGCAAGACCTACCATCGCATCCGCACCGCTTCTAAAAATGCTGTACAATCCTTTTACATCCCGTTTCGCCAGAATTTCCAAATCCACGTCAATAAACACCTCGTGATAGTTGGGGATGTGCAGCCTGTTCCAATCCCGAATGTCGTCAAACATAGCGATGGTGCAGCAAATAACGGTAATCCCCTGATATGCCAAAAGTTTGCACAGTTCCGAATACTGAAAGCCGCGTTTTTTCCGCCCCTCGCTTGAATAGTCAACATTGTCGGAGCTAAACAAACGCTTAAGTACGTCTCCGTCTAACAGCACGATTTGCGAATACTGCTTTTTCAGCCGATAGTAAAGCCTCGTGCCAAGAGTGGTTTTGCCCGCGCCGGATAAACCCGTTATCCAAAAAACCTGTCCATACATTTCCATACCACCTATCCATGCCACCAACCGTGGCAAGCCGCGATTGAGAATTGAGTATTACCGTGTTTCGACATTATCATCTTAAGTATTGTGAAGCCTCGCGTTAGGATTCTTGTTTTCTGTTAAAAACTCCTCGACCCTGCCCTTATGTACCTCCAAAAGCCGCGGGTACTTGTCAAAAAGAAATCTCCATGTATCTCGGGTATCGAACTTTATCTTGCTGCGGAAAAAGTCAATGCGCTCTTTGTACCGCGTATCGGCTATAAAATTCCCGGCCTCACCTGATAGCAGGTAATAGCGCTCTATTCCGTTCAAATAAAATTCGTATTGATCCGTATCTGTGACAAAGCGGATCATCCCGTAAATCCAAGGTGTTTCTTTGACGTCAAGATTCAAAGCCTTATTGTAATAAGGCTCAAATTCCTGACGAGCATATTCCATTTTCGTCATTTCCAATTTCTCGCATCCAAATAACAGCTGACGAAGTATGTTTGGCAAGTCATTGGTACAATAAAAAGCATCATACGTGCCGCTGCGTACATATTTTGAATGTATTATCAAAGGGATTCTTTTCATATCAATAGTGATCGGTAATCCCAAAAACGCCGTCGGCAATCCTTTCTCATCGTGATCAGCAGTTATTATGACGGCGTCTTTCTCTCTGTCAATAAGATTTAAGCAAAACTCCAACTGATTCCCCACATACTTCAGGGCCTCATCTAGTAAAAGTTGTACTTCCTCAAAATATCCTTGGGGAGCACTCTTGGGCGCATAAACATACTGTTCCATTTCCCGGTAATCCAAAAGATTTCTGCTCGCGTTCCCCGAGTGATACGGCGCGTGTGTCTCGTGCACACTGTGGATAAAGTATATGCAATCCTCGGTCTCTGCTGTTACATCCATCAGTAAATTCCAATAAAGAAGCGGTATGATTTCAGATGTGGCGGAGGAAATCATCTCTGTTTTTAGCTTTTTTACATAAGAAGTGCATTCAGGCGAGATGTACTTCACTTTTATTCCCTGATCATGCATTTCTGAAAGAAATTCGCTGTCTTCCCTGCTTATAGTATCAAGCTTATATAGCCCATCATCCACATAATGCTTGCCTGTTAAAAAGCTGAAAATGCAGCCTCGGGTGAAAGTTGCCGGGCTTAACGCATTGGTAAACGAGAGGCTGTTTTTACTGAACGCTTCAATGAACGGTATTCTCATAGCTCTGTTTCGCGAAATCGAATCAATCACAAAAACAAACACATTCCTGTTTTTTCGCGACTTTATTTCATCTCCGATTCTGTCGAGCAATGATTGCAACTCGTCTCTTAGTGCTTCAAAAGTATCTGAGTCCTCAAACTTGCGTTCTATGTACTCCCGAATGTATATATCCGCGCTTATGAAGTCCCTGCACTCTATATACAACTGTATTAGTGATCTAAGGTTTTCCCGTGCTTCTTCGCAGTTTGCGGAGTTTTTGTATTTTTGCCGCATTTTCTCCATAGCAATATATGTGTACTTACAAGGTTCGAAAAAAGGGCTGTTATATGACTTTCCTCTTTTCTCTAAAATATCGTATATATCAATGATTTCAATATCCGCATTAAAGCCTTCAATATCCTGACGCATTTGGTATTTCGAGGCAAATCCAGTGAGAATGATTTTGTCAAACTTATATGCGCCTATACTGCCAAGGGGAACAATGGGGACTGTATTATTAAATGATGATTCTATTGATTCATTTTCAACAATGCATGCTACATTTTTCGAGCATATATCCACTCTTGCACATATATTCTCAAACCCATCGCCAAAACCATAAAACGCGATTGGTATATTGTCGGATATTTGATTCCATACCTCTATAAAAGCTTCCAAATAATCATTGCGCAGAATCTCATCGTCTTCAAGAAATATCCCATACTTTGCGCAAATGTCTCGAAGCTCAACATCAAAAATGAACATAGAAACCTCCCTTGATGCTTTTATTGCCATTTCATAAGTTTTTCGTTTTTAACTAACCAGATTAATTCTGTCATGCGATATACCCAAATCCATAGCGATTTGCTTCATCTCGTAATAGTATAGCTGGCTGGCGATAATGATGCGGTCGAATGAATCTATGTTTTCCCGCAAATACTCCGGTTTATTAATCTTTATGCCATGAAAATCGCAGCCCCATTTATCCGGCGACGAGTCCACAACGCAGACCAGTTTTGCACCACCATGACATACCTGCCGTAATGCTTCACTTCCAACCGTGCCGGTGCCAAAAATTGCGTACCTAATGTTAGGCCGAATGGTGGTCTCAGGAGTTATATAGTCCATTTCAGAAGAAAGCTCCACTCTTTTGCTCGAATCCCACCTGTCGGCAATCTCTTTAAAGCTATCGGAATTTGTAACGCCATCTAAGCCGATTCTCCGCAATGACAAAGCGTTTTTATGAATTAATGCCGCAAAGCCTTCGGTAAGAATGTCGGCGTTTTGAATATACTTAGTATCCCTGCTTATGGGGTCTGCAAAATCTATGTAGTGCAAAACACCGGGATTTATGACACATTTACTAAGCGACTCGCAAAACGATGCATCCGGAATAACGTTATCGCTATGCAGTAGAATATAGCGTTCACCGGTACTCCATATCAGCTTTTTCAGAGTTGCCCCCAACTTTTGCGCGACGAGCAGTACCTCGACTTCTCCGATATCTCTGAACGCCAAACTCAACTCTTGATATGCGTCAGACTGTCTGCATAATATAAACGTTTTGTCGAATTGTTTATAATTCTGGTTATGCACAAATCCACCGGTTTGCGATTCGCAAATAATAAGGTTCACAAAGCCGAGCGGGAACAACTCAGACTTCCCTGCATTAAAACGGTCCTCGTATGCTTCAATGTAAGGCATGGAGACGCTGAACCTCTTGTCTGACGCTTTGCTTTCATCTGCTATAATCCCGTTTTCAATTTTTACAATGCTGACTTGGCCCGCTTTGAGCCTGGGGCTATCCAAGGCTTTTAGCTTCTCATGCATAGCCGGCGAAATGTCGTCTATTTCCTCGTTTGCGTTTCTTGTGAAGGTGTCACACGCTATCCCGCAGCATTCGCACCAATGAAGCTGATCCTCGAAGTCCTTGACTTCTCTTTTCCACCATCCCGGCTCAATCAGCCATCCTCCCGGACCATCGAACAGCATATCCAGAGAAGCCGCGATTTCGCAGAAAAATGCGCCTTTGGGCGTGATGGAAGCACTCCACTCGTTTTGAATCCAGCAGCTATCCCTAGTTTTTTCCCATTGTTCATCGTCAATGCCCAGTTCTTTTCTAGTGATCAGTACCGGTTGATGATACATCTCGTTGATATGGTCGTTATATGCTTGGTATAGAAAAACATCCTGTATGATTTCATAATGCTTTTTGTAGCCCGGGCCTGCCGACGACCACAGACCGGGGCCGGCGATGGTGTAGCGGTTGCCAAGCCCGCTGTCATAAGCTATCGCATTTTCCTGTTCTTTAGCGCGAATCGCTTTTATAAACTCTTTTTGAGGATATATAAGGTTGTTTTCTTTATCGTATGCATTTGCGTATTTGCTTTGGATATACCGTGTGAACCTCTCAAATTCCGGATGCATGGTCGGTTCGCCGCCCATGATTCCAACAGTCCCTACATACCCTTCCATGGAATCGACAGCTCTCTTAAAAGTGTCAATATCCATAAAAAACGGCTTCTTATGATGTCCGCAGAACCGAGTACAATTCGAACACGAGTGGATACAAGCGTTCGTAATATCTATCTGAATGATGCGCATGTCTTTTGGAGATTTCATAGTTTGATACATTCCTTTTCCAGCTAATCAAAGTAAGGGTAGGCGATTTTTTCTTCTTTAACACCAAGTCCTATCAGGTCATCCTTTATCGCCATAGCCACGTTCTTGTTCTCGATTGCAATCAGCACTGCGTCATAGCAGACTTCTAAAATCATGGAGACATCAGATACCGGAGCGCCAATGGAATCCCATTTCTTGTCCACCCATAGAACGACTTGGCAATAGCGGGAGTAAACAAGTTGTGTATAGTATGATTTTCCAACATCCCCTGCTCCGTACAACACGATTTTGCCACCCTTGGGCACGCAGGATTCCGGAAAGGGGAATGACACTACATTAGTGCTGCTCTTCATGGAGATATAGCTTCTGTATACCCAATCTTCCGGCTCCGTTTGCATAATCCGCTCATACCAGCCATATGCGTATGCGCTGTAGAAATAATCCTTTGATTGCCCGGCTATGTCCAAATCACGGAAGTACCTGTCTCTCATATTGAGCCAAAGAAACCGGAAACTTTCCCAAGATTTCATAGTATCCAGATACCAGATATGATAGCTGATGCATTTGTTTACAAAGCTTTGTTTTACTTCGTTATAAACCCCTGCTTCAATTAAGGCTTCTTTCAATGCGAAGCAGGCTTTAAACGCCCCGTCCGGCCATGCTGACTTCGTTTCCCTCTGGCTGCTGCTAATGTTCATGCGGTAGTAAACGAACCGTTCATCGACTACCGTTATCGACTCAGCTTTTACCATTGCCATTGCAGCAAAAAAGAGGTCGTCAGCATGATGCACTGCCTGAAATTTCAAGTTATTCTTTATGACATAGTCCCGCCTCAGCAGCATGTTCCATACAGTGCCAATAGTTGCTTGAAAAACGGTGGAAGGAAAATCCTTATATGAGAAGACCGCTTTATCCGGCAGAAGATGCGCATTCAGTATCGCGCCCGGCACAGTCGTTACGCCCACAGTGTCGTCATAATAGTTCGCATTGCATAACACGACATCGGTGGCGCATTCTTCAGCCTTGGCAAACATTTTCTCCAGCATAGCCGGTTCGAAAAAATCGTCGGAATCCAAAAACGACACATACTCGCCTCTCGCGGCGGCTAATCCGGTATTCCGCGCCTCAGCTGCGCCCGCGCTTTTGTTTTCTTGCGTAATTACTTGCACCCTCCGGTCTTTTGCCCTGTACTCTCGCAGTATATCCGGTGAGTTATCCGTTGAACCGTCGTCTACGCAGATGACTTCAATGCCCATGAGCGTCTGACCCATCACGCTGTCTAAACACTGGCGTAGATATCGCGCCGTGTTGTATACCGGTATGATGACTGAAACATAGGGAATGGTCATAATGCTCCTCCGACTAATAATGCACATATTGTACGTACGTTTTAAGCAAGTCCTTTTGCAGTAAGCATAGGTAGGATATCATCAAACTCAAAAACATTGCTGAACCCGTTTTTTGTGATTTCGAGGCTGACAAAATAATATGAACCTTTGCTTTGGAGGGTTATAATCACAGCATAATCGCTTGATCCATTAAGAGTGCTAAAACGAGGTAATACGACAGGGATATTGTGAACAGATGAGATTTTGTCGGCATTAATGTCCCAAATCTCAAAAACTGGCGGAAGTAAAACTTCGGCATATAAGTGTTTGTGTGTTCCCCAAAATTCCAGTAACTTCAAACAATTACTCCCAGCCCCATAGAGGATAATCCCCTTTTTGCTTACCAAATCATCCCATGCGGATGAAAAATGCTTCTTCAAACCGGGAGATACTGAGACGCTGGTACCTTGCCCTGCTAAAAGTGGTACATTTGCTCTGATAGCTTCCAAGTAGTACTCTACGAAATCGCTATTATAGTGCTTAAGAAAATAGTCATAATGATTGCTCAACATTGCAGGTGGACAATCCCATCTAAAACTAAGCATTGAGAAAACATTCGAAATGTATTTTCTTGTACCAGGTGTAATTTGGAACGCCGCAATGTTGTAATATGCTCTCTGACAAGGCAGAAGCTTATCAGCGACAACACTGTCAAACAGCAACTTCGGAGCATGCATGTTTCTAAACTCCGGGATATATGATCTGTATATGGCAATATCATGCAGAACAACTATTGCGTCTGCAGATAGGTATGGCAGCACAACCAGAAAATTCAAGCTCTCAATGGGATGAACATGACCCGAATCAATAATGCAAAAGTCGATTATGCCAATTGATTCCATTACTTCCACAGGGTCTTTCCCGGTTATAAGTTTCCACTTTGAGTCAGATGAATCAAGATTATTGCAGTTCTTCGCTACTTCGCCCACATGCATCTTTTCATTTGCATTTGAATAGTTGTAGTGATAATCTGCAATATCAATACTCGTTAAATATGCATCAGAGTCATCTTGGATTGTATTTAATATCACCAGGCTTCCGGCACCTTCTGCAACCCCTATTTCCAGAATTCTTTTCGGTCTATGATACCGTATTAGCCCGTTTATAAAACGGCGTTCAGCGTCAGTCATCTCGCTGCAAGCAAGCAAGTCGGCGGGTATCCTGTTTAGACACTCACTTTCGAAGTTCTCCATCGGAGTATTTGAGCTATTTATTAACTTCATATTTTAAACACCTCGTTAGTAAACTGCTGTTTGGTAACACTGCAAGTTCAAAAGATGTGTGCAGAGATATTAATGAGATGTAATTGCAAACCTTTTCCTCTTTGACCCCTGCATTAATCAACTGACCCTTAATGTCGAGCGAGCGATCATCGGCGACAGATATCACGTAAGTGGCGTTTGGGTGCTTGCTTGCGACTTCCTCCGGAGAATAGATACTTCTATTCATATAGCTAGTCCCCCATCGATTCGGATCGTTATCGCAGAAACCAACGATTTCGATTCCATTACGCCTCAAGTAGCAGCAGACACTTCCGCCAATCTCACCGGCTCCAAACAGTACAATGTCGGGCTGCTGCCTGAGATGTCCGACCCAATCCAACAACAGTTTTTGGCTTTGTTCCGCCAGCAGCTTTGCATTTGAACAAAACTGATTGGTATCGTTGAGGAAGAGCAGCATTTCATCGTTAAGCGACAGCAGTTTTCTATTCAACCGCCCCGGATATACCGAGCTTTGCGCAGTAAAATCAATCTCTTCATAAACATCTCTAAACAATTTTCTAAATCTCGTTACTCGGTCTATAAACTCTTCGGAGAAAATGTCATAATGCAAAGCCCCATTTCTCAGCATGGAAGAAAAGGATTCAAAGAACCTGCTATAGATAAGCGGTTCGCATAAGCGCCGTAATTCAGATGGAATGTTTTGCATGTATCTGAGGGCGTATTCAAACTCCCACATAATGAAGTTGGTGGTGTTCTTGTTGTAGACAGATGAGTCCATATTGTCCCTGCGGTATCGATAATGCGAATAGTCGACGTATACTGCATTTTTTGCCATTAGAAGCGTCTGCATCACGAAGCCTATATCCTGAAACGCCGCGCCGGGAGTCTCGTTAGATAGAATCTGGTTTCTGTTTATAAAATCTCTTGAGTATAGCCCGTTCCAGATGTTGACATCCCTATGGATAAGTTCCGGGCAGTCTGTGATGCTAATCCTGCTCCAATACAAACCCCTATTCTCAGTGGGCAGCGGGCTGTATCGGAGAAACAGTCTTTCCCCAGGCAAATCGGCGAACATTTCAAAATCTGATTTGACATAGTCAACATCGTGCGCCTTCGCTACCGCATATAACTCCTCATACATTGACGGCGCGATATAATCGTCCGTTTCCAAAAATCCAATATACTCGCCCACGGAAGACTTTATGCCCATGTTGTACTGATAGACCATGCT
>Ga0099364_10005703_pt1 | contig 18403 bp, 15 predicted proteins | sample TergutTh196P3_FD_73070 | JGI IMG/M metagenome (GOLD analysis project Ga0099364, IMG submission 73070) | Microcerotermes parvus P3 segment gut microbial communities from Pointe-Noire, Republic of the Congo - Th196 P3 | ecosystem: Host-associated > Arthropoda: Insects > Digestive system > Gut ...
CGCTTCGCTTTCCGATGCTGTTTTTATTCCGCCCATGCATAGCGAAATAGGCAGTTTAATGTCTGATATTGAACATTTTGCTAATGCACAAGACGACAATTTACCCGATTTGCTCAAAATAGCAATGATTCATTATCAGTTTGAAACCATACACCCTTTTCTTGACGGCAATGGAAGAACAGGGCGATTGCTTATTACACTGTATCTTGTGAGCAAAGGTATTTTGAAACGTCCGATTTTGTACCTTTCTGATTTTTTTGAAAAATATAGAACATTGTATTACGATAATCTGATGCGAGTTCGTACACATAACGATATGGCGCAATGGCTTAAATTTTTTCTGACAGGCGTTGTAGAAACCGCACAAAAAGGTGTTGAAACGCTTAACGGAATCATGCAACTAAAACAATCGGTTGAAAAACAAATTGATACTCTTGGGAAACGCGGTGCAGATGCGCGGATTTTGCTTGATTCTCTTTATAAAAAACCTGTTATCTCCCCATCCGAAACCATCATTTTAATTAACAAAGCGCCTCAAACTGCTTACAATTTGATTGCTGATTTGGAAAAATTAGACATTTTAAAAGAAATAACAGGCGCACAACGCAATAAACTTTATTCGTTTGAACCATACATAAATTTGTTTGACACATTATAATAAAACCAAAATCAATAAATTTCAACTCAAATTGTTTTTTACTTGACAAATATTTTATATATTTGCCAAATGAAATATGAATATACGATTGACAATGAATAATTAATTATCAACAATATAAAAAAAACATCATGGAAAAATTCAAAAACTTTTACAAACAAACAATCATCTGCTGCTTCTTGCTGATGGCAGCATGTGGCGACTCTTCTTCAGAACTTAAACTGTCTTACGAGAAGTACGTGCTTGATAACGGTCTGCAAGTTGTCTTGCGGCATGACAAAACCACTCCTACAGTGGCGGTTGCCATTCAGTATCATGTTGGTTCAAGCCGCGAGAAGCCCGGCGCAACGGGATTTGCCCACCTTTTCGAACATCTGTTGTTTCAGCGCTCAGAAAACCTGCCCCGCAACACTTTCTTTACCAAGATTGACGAACTGGGCGGTTCGTTCAACGGAAGCACAAATCAGGACGGCACCAATTACTACCAAGTTGTTCCACGAGACGCCCTTGAAAAGATTCTATGGATGGAGTCTGACCGTATGGGCTTTTTCATCAACACTGTTACAGAGGACGGCTTACGCCGCGAAATTGATATTGTTTCTAACGAAAAACGCCAAGGAGTTGACAACCAGCCCTACGGACAACAGTATCCTATAACGCTCAAATACACCTATCCCGAAGGGCATCCTTACAGTTGGTCGGTCATAGGCTCGCTGAACGATTTGGCGGCATCCACGCTTGATTATGTCAGAGAGTTTTACCACACTTTCTATGGCCCAAACAATGCTACGCTTGTCATATCGGGCGATTTCGATACGGCTGAGACCAAAGCGTTGGTAGAAAAATATTTCGGAGAGATAAAATCAGGCCCGCCTATTGAAAAGCGTAGCCCGAAACCTGTGGTTTTTTCTTCGACCAAAGGCGTATATTACTCCGAGTCGAAAGTTAGAATGCCCGCGCTGACAGTTGTTTATCCTACTGTCGAGAGGCACCACAAGGACGAGGCGCCGCTTGATATTCTGACCTACCTTTTGGCAGGAATGAAAAAAAGTCCGCTACATCAAATCATTGTCGAGGAGAAAAAACTCGCTCCCTCAATTTCGATGGGCAATCCTGCACAAGAACTTGCCGGTAACATACAGGTATCCATCCGCGCATTTGAGGGAATAGATCTGAATGATGTAATGGCTGCAATAGAAGAGGGCTATGCAAGATTCGAAGCCGAACCAATCAATGAACAGGACATCAAAAACTATGTAACAAGATTTGAGAGTCAGATATATAACAGTCTCACGTCCAATTTGAATGTAGCGGTACTCATGGCTCGCAATAATGTATTCGCCTCAAAACCAGACCACATGATTGACGAACTTAATGCATACCGCAAAGTAACTACAGCTGACATTGTAAGGGTTTACAACCAATATGTCAAAGATCAAAACCACCTTACGATCAGTTATCTTCCGACCGGACAGGAGAACCTTGCCGTTAGCGGATCTACATTAGCGGTTGTAGAGTTGGAAGATGTTGCAACGCAAGCGATGAATACGGAGGGAGGCGAACTTGTTGATGCTGAAGACTACGAGCGCACCCCTTCGAATATCGATCGCAGTGTTGAACCGGGGCTGCTGTCCAATACCCCTACTCTTCCTGAACTGGCTTTATGGTCCGACAGGCTACCCAACGGACTTCATGTAAATGGGATGAACTACAGCGCGCTCCCGTTAGTCAGTTTCTTGATTACGATAAAGGGAGGAATGTTGCTCGACGATATAAACAAAATCGGGGTAGCATCTCTCAATGCTCAGTTGATGAATGAAGGCACCGCATTGCGTACAGCAGAACAGCTCGAAGAAGATATTGCCGCATTGGGGGCTTCCATATCGATAAGCGCCGGAATAGAATCCACGACAATATATGGCGCTGCGCTTTTACGCAACTTCCCCGAAGTTTTGAAAATCGTTGAGGAGATGATTACGCAGCCGCGTTTTGACGAAGAAAAATTCGCTTTGCGCAAAGAGCGTGCTATTGCTTCGTTACGTCAGGGAGAGATGCAGCCTTCATCCGTAGGCAGTAATGTAGCCCGTAAGTTGCTCTATGGCAAAGAAAGCATCCTCGGATATTCGCCACAGGGAACAATAGAGTCAGTTAACTCAATTACTATTGACGACATAAAGGAATACTACGCAAAGGCTATATTGCCCGCAGATGCAAGTTTTAATTTTGTAGGGAATCTTTCTTCCGCTCAATTGATGAATCTTCTTGCCCCTTTGGCAACGCATTGGAATGGCAGCGCAATTAATATACCGGAGATTGACAATACCCAAAAGAGTTATCCTTCACGACTGTTTTTTGTTGATTTCCCTGATGCCCCTCAATCCTATATTCTTATACTCAAAACGACGAATGTCTCTATGGCAAAAACGGATTATTATCCTATGATAATTGCCAACTACGGCATAGGCGGAAGTCCATCTGCAGAGTTGTTTTCTGTGCTTCGTCAGCAATATGGTTATACGTATGGCGCTTACTCGAATATTTCCGCAATGAACTACTATACCGTATTCCAGGCGTCATCCGATGTGCAATCCTCGGCAACCAAACACTCGCTGGAACTTTTCAAAGAGATCATAACGGACTATCCCAACAGCATACTTGACGAGGCAAAACTTGAGCGGACACGTAACACAATGCTTCAGGCCAACACGCGTGCCTACGAAACCCCCTCACAATTACTTAATGTATTGAACAACATATCACAATACGGTTTGCCGTTCGATTATGTAAAGCAGCAGGAGAATGTTTTGCGCAATATTACGCTACAGCAGGTACGCGATGTTTACAATAGATTGGTGGATGAAAAGGAACTTATCTATGTCGTAGCAGGAGATGCCCGCCGCCATAGCGCCGGACTCGAAAGCCTCGGATTGGGCGCCCCGATACTTGTAGACCGTCAGGGAAATATACTGGATAGATAACGGTAAATGAAATGGATACATGGTCGGTTTGTTGTTAAAATATATACATTTATGAGAGTGTTTGATTAGGGTTAATGTAGGTGGATTGCCATTGAGTGTAAATCGACATTTTCCCCGTCTTTATCAAGAGGCAATTACAATGCCATCGAAGATATAAACCCGGACACTACCTTTGGGGTGGGGTGTCAAAAATGTGGCTATTGAGAAAAATATAACCGTTCTTTTTTGAAGATTAGTAAAACCTGCTTTTCACCTTATTTTTTTACAGAACAACCTCAGTAGCAAAAAAATTAACGCCCAAAACCAACCTCATTACCTCATTAAACGCTTGATAATAATCAGATAATGAGGTTAAAGAGGGAGGTTGCCTGATTTCCTGCTACTGAGGTTGTTTTGTTGTTTGAATCAGGTCAAAATGAGGTTTCAACTATTTTGTGAACGTATTTTTGAAAAATGAATCCCACATTGTTTACACCCCACCCGTAAGGATGTGTCTCTTGGTAACAACGAAATGCAACATGGAACCCTGCATCCCGTCAGGGATGCATCTCTAACGGGATGCAGGAGGCATTTGTCGTTTGCATTTTCTACCAAAAGATGTATTGGCTCCACCGAACGTTGTTTCTTGACGGAATACAGTTTCATGTCCTCAAATCGTTACAGGTTATTTATTTTTCGTCCCAAAATAGATTCAAAATGAAATCCAATTTATCCCAGTCGCTGTATGGAAAATTAAAGACAAATTCGCCCATTCTTTTATCATTATTCGCGGCAATAAAAATTACGCCTGCTATGAAAACGATTCCGATGTCAACCTGTTTAAATATGGATGGCAGCAATCTCTTTAGCTTATTGTCCGAATAATTTTGTTCACCGGCATAAATCCAGCCTGCTACCAACCATATTGATCGGTAATTGTATGTATTTTATAATAAACTATAAAATATATGTCGATGCTAACATATATTTTATAGCTAAACTGACCGATCCTCTGAAAATGATATTTCTTTCTTTATTAACAACCAATGCTGTTGGCCACGAATCTGTTTTCAATTGTTTCAATACGTTATCACTTTTGTTTAAAGAAAACTCCGCAGTAAATATATCTCCATCTTTCTCTATGACATCTGACATATTTAGTGAATCATCTTCCGTGTCGGAATAACAAAATATTGCATATAAATTTATGCGACTGTCCTGTTTAAGTCGGGTGTCAAATATTTTTTGAAATTCAGCCATATCTCTGTCAGTACAATTGGAATCCCAACAATAAAGAAAAACAAATTTATCTTCCAACTGCGAGACATCAATAACATGGGTAGCATTTTGAAAAATAACAGGATAATCAATTACTTCGTTAATAAGATTTTTATTAAATGTCCACTGGATATAACGCCCCCTTATAAAAACGGAAGCGACGAGTAGCAATAAGAATGCTACAGAATAAAACACAATCTTCTTCATCTGTTTAAAAATTTTTAAGTTATTCATAAATCGTTTATTTCTGGTTTTATTTTTTGTCTTACTTCTTGTTTTATATTCTCTATGGCACTTCTAATAATACTTTTTTCTCTTTTGATTTCTACAAAGAGCCGAAGATCATAAAAACTCTCTGAAAAATCACTCCAAAGATAATCATTATTTTATGAATAAATCAATTTTTTCTTTCAAAATCTTATAAAAAATCATCTATCTATCCTCTTATCTATTTTCATCATCTTCTGCATGAATTTTTCGTAGACAAAGGTACGGTTTATCAAAATGATGACCAAATTATTTTATTGCGAATTTCCGCAAATAACAAAAAAACATATCGCCCGGAATCGCCACGCAACGTTTTTACATAAAATACACCTCAATCGAAATCCAGTTTATCCCAGGTATTATTCTGCTGTTTTCAAAATGAGTGGCGCTCTTATTATATTTCCGTCCAATATTTCAATTTGAATATCAATGATGTCATCAGGATTAATACTTAGAGAATTCTTATTGATTAAGTTAATTATTTGACTCATTATTGAATCTTTCAGGTTTTTAGAGTCTATTGTACTGTCTATTGAAAAATATATGTTGCCATTAATCAGTTGATTTTCTAATGAATTCCTCTTTATTTGTGTTTCGTCATCCTGCCTGTTTTCTGTTGTAATTTCTGTTTCGCTTTCTAAATCAAAGAAAACTAATGATATATCCGGATGGGTTGCAATAGCCCACAGTTTACTGTCATCATCAGACACACATAAATAGTTACAAGGCACATCCAATTCATATTCTTTAACAGGAATGCCGCTCCAGTCAAAAATACGCAATCTTGTGCCTTCAAAATCAGTTCTAATGTTAGTTTTTCGATCGAAGATCATTTTGCCGCTAAATATCGCGTACACAAATTTTTCGGTAGCGTAGACATCAATATATCCGTCTGTGCCATCCGCATGGAACTCCACGCCGATCAGATTTTCTTCATTTATTTTTCTGTATATTGGATATACATTTTCTATTTTAGCAATTGTTTTGATATTGTTGTTTTCAATCTCATAAAAATGAATGATTTCTCCCTTAAAAGAGGAATAAACAAATTTGTTTTTGGACGGATTTGCTGCAAGCGCACCTTGATATGCATGTGACCTTGTTGCAAATTGACGTTCATCATTATCCTGATAAGGATATTCAAAAAACGATTTAACCGGTATACCGAATGAATCTGCCAGCAAAAACATTTCATTGCTCAGTCCCAGTAAACCAATATATTGATTGAATGCTGTTTTAATTATTTGTGTTAAAGGCGATTGAAATCTTAGTTTTGTGTCTATTTTTAAGACTTCATTATCATTTGGAATTCTAAATTCAACGTATGTATTTGTCATAATATCCAACGTTCCAACGGCTTGATTACCGACAAATTGAATAGACAAAGGTCTCAAGAGATCATCCGGACCCTGTCCTCTATTTCCAAAATAAAATAACGGCTGTGATGGTTCTTCTGGCATAAAACGAAAAAACGGTTGCATAGATGAAGACAAATCAAGTCCTATGATTGTTCCTTGATAAAAATCAAGAAACCCACCACTGCCAATAAAATGTTCACCTAAATCAATTTTTTGATGCCAAAGCATCCTGACTGGTTCTTCTTGTTTATTCGTTAAACAACTACACAACAGCAAGAAAGATGTTGAAATAATTAACCTGTATATCATAAACTATTTGTTTGATTGATTGAAATTCATTTAATACCCACATAGCGAATAATTTCGCTATGTAGGTATTCTGAGCATACTTACTCAATTCAATGCTTCCCGTCGACGGTAAAGATACATTGTTTCCATGTCATAAATACTGCATTCTGTCGAAAAAATCAATGACACTATCATTTTTTTTGCCGTCAATTCAAAACAATTTATTATCAGCATGTTTTCTTCTTCAAGTACTCTTTCAAAAAATCCAACAGAAATTTGCGTATTATCTTTATAATGAAAGATTCGTTCATCCTTTCCGCGTGTATGATTCTTTAGATAGTATACCGAATATTTGTATTTCCGATATGCCGCAAGACGAATGGTCATCGCCTTTATATCTGATATTTTATTGAATTATTAATTTTATCAAAATCAGTTTCAATCCAACTGTTTAATAAGATTGTTTAACATCTTTCTAACTGTTGGATAACTCTTTCCCATTTGTCGGGCAACGGATTTAATACTTCCGCTATGAAGCACAAAATTCCTTATAAACAATTGTTCATCTTCCGAAAATTGATGGAATGGCGAAACAAAAGAACCTGTTAAATTCGTTCCACATTCTTCACAATGCAGTTGAATAACAATCAATCTTTGATTACAACAAGGGCAATGATTGGGTAATGTTCCTGTCATGGTTTTACTGTTTAATCAAGCCATCATGCAATACAATAATCCGGTCGGTAGCTTCCGCTATATCCTTTTCGTGGGTGACAATAACAATCGTGATACCTGTCCGGTTAATCTCTTTCAGTACATGCAGGATATCCTTTGAAGTCGTGGAATCCAATTGTCCGGTAGGCTCGTCGGCAAGGATGACATGAGGATTGCAAATCAACGCCCTTGCAATGGCAACCCTTTGACGCTGTCCTCCCGAAAGTTCGTTGGGAAAGTGTGTCGACCAGTCTTTCAATCCCATGCGGTCCAAATATTCCATGGCTACTCTGTTTCGTTTTCGTTTGCCGATTTTTTGATACAGTAACGGCAATGCCACATTGTCCAATGCCGTTTTATTGGGTATCAGGAAAGCCGACTGAAACACAAAGCCGATCATTTGATTCCTGTAATAAGCCGCCTGCCGGTCATTCAGGTTGGACATAAGCGTTCCAGATAAATAATATTCGCCCCTGTCATACGCATCCAATAATCCCACAATATTTAACAGCGTAGATTTGCCGGAGCCGGAACTGCCCATGATGGAGATCATTTCCCCTTTTTCAACCTGCAAATCAACGCCTTTAAGCACATGCAACGCATTGTAGGCTGTCCTGTACGACTTGTGTATATTGTTTAACCGGATCATTATTCTTTTACATGAATCTGCGAGGCAGCATCCAACCCTGAAACAATCTCCGTGTTGATGCCATCGGATATGCCTGTTTCAATACGAATCTGTTTGAGTTTATTATCGTCCACAACCTCCACACAAATCGAATCGCCCCTGAATATAAAATATTTTTCTTCGATCGAAAGGATACTGTCTTTTCGTTCCAGAATGATTTCCGCATTGGCGCTAAAACCGGCAAGCAAGGTTTCCTGACCTGTTATGACCACATCCGCTTCGATGTCGAATTTGGCAATGCCGTCTCTGAAAACGCCTTTGGGTGAAATCAAACTCAACCGGGCGTCCACTTCAAGGTTACCCAGCGCGCCTATGACAATTTTGATCGGCATTCCGGTTTTAATATCCCGTATATTGGTTTCATTCACTACGCCCTTAAACAGCAGCAAATCCAGATTGGCGATTTTGGCAATGGGACTGCCTTCGCTGAATGTGCCTCTTGCCATAATTGATCCGCCCTCTTTGATTGGTAATTCTAAAATTGTGCCGTCGTCCGTCGAATAGATGATATTGGAAGTCAGGGACGTTTCGGTCTGAATGCCTTCCACAAACTGCAGTTCTTTCAGCGCCGCTTCATATTCGGCTTTTGTTGTCAGGTAATTGGTTAGCGTGATATCGTATTCGGCTTTGGCGATCACTTTTTTTTCATACAGCGCTTTGTCACGCTCAAAATTAGTTTCACTGTTTTTATATTGCGCTTCGGCAATCTGAAAACGCCTCAGATTGTTTTGATATTCTCTGGGCTCGGATATAAACTTTATTTTAGCGACTGCCTGCCCTTTGGTCACAGGATCGCCGATTTTTACATAGATTTCTTCCATCACGCCGGAAATGGTTGATTTCAGATCGATTTCCTTTGAGGGGACTATCACGCCGGGTATGATAATCTTTCGCTCAATCGTCCGGACTGTCGGCGTGATGGTCTCATACTGTTTCTTTCCGCTGTCTTTCGACGATTTGATGGTTACAAAACCGATTAGAACCAATACGGTACCGCCTAAAATGACAATTATTTTTTTCATCATTACATCTAATTCTCTGTTCGTAACGAATCTATCGGTTGCAGGTTGGTAGCATAGATGGCCGGTTTTAACCCTGCCAATGTGCCGCAAATCATTAAGATGGCAACCGTCATCAGCGATGTCATCCAATTTATCCCGGGCTTTTCCATCGGCATTTCCGCAGGATTGATAAAAACGCCGATAATATTTAGAAAAACAAAACCAAGCGCCATACCGGCAATACCCGCAAAAAAGGTGGTAATGATCGATTCTCCGATAAACATCCACCGGATTTCGGACTTTCTGGCGCCTACCGCCTTCCGGATGCCAATCTCAAAAGTGCGCTCTTTAGCCGAAGCATACATGATATTGGCAATGCCAATAACGCCGCCAACCAGCGTGGAAATACCTATAAACCACAGGAATGTCTTCATTGTGTCGAACAGGCTGTTATACGCTTTTACCTGCTCTTCGATGCTGGAAAAGTAAAAAGCCCTGTCATCGTTGGGGTCGAACCGGTATTTTCGTCCCATAAATTCCCTGAAACGCTGTCTCAGCACATTGAAATCGGCATTTTCAGCGTATGTAAATGCAAGAATCGGAAATTTTCTGTCATATCCAAACGTGGTGGAATGTACGCTGTAGGGCATGTAAATCTGTCGCGCCTCGCTGTTATTCAATAACGTATTTTTGATTACCCCGACAATCAGATAGACATTATTCCCGATGGTCAAATGGTTTCCCACCGGATCGCTTCCATCAAAAAACATTTCCGCCACATTGCATCCGATCAGTACGACCGGTCTTTGTTCGATTTCGTCAAGCCGGTTGAGCGCGCGTCCGCTGCTTGTCTGCAACAGCTTCATTTCAAAATAATCGGCAAAAACGCCTTTGACATCGTAATCGGCGGCTAAATCGTTCGTTGATACGCTTTGCCTGACGCTCGCTTCGGGCGAGATGGATAGAATGGACGGTATATTGTTTTTCAACAGATTGAGATCGTCTTCTGTAAACAGGATTTGTTGTCCAGCCGGATTTCCCTGATACGGCAAGGTCGTTCTTGAACCAAGCACATAAATGCTGTTGACGGCAAACCCTTTGAATAAATTGAATACCCCATCCTCAAGCCCTTTCCCAACGCCAATCAGCACCACAAGAATCAGTACGCCCCAACCGATTCCGATCGAAGAAAGGGCGAAACGAGTCTTGTTCGTAAAAATATTGGCGATGATTTCCTGAAACATGTGCCTGTTATTCTATTTTATTTTTTTGCGCTTAATTTCAATATTTTGATATACGATGCTAACCAATAATTGTCAATTATCAATTGTCAATTGAAATCGGGCGTTTCCTTACCGTAAAGATAGCGACTACCAATGAGATAATGATAGATAATCCAAAGGAAATCAAAGCATTCAGTCCTGAAACATAATATGGAGATGCAAATTTTTCCATTTGAAGCATCATTTGCATTTTTTGCCCCGGCGGAATGGATGGATTGTCGGAAATGGCAGCCATTTGGGGTTCAAACAAACTGGCTAAATAATCGGGGGCAATGAAAACGAGAAAGGTGATGTCGTAAACATAGATTAAAAACATTGCGACAAAACTGACAATGACACAGAACAACAGTCCTTTCAGATAACTCAAATTGCCGGTCATGGTCTTTTTACGATAGGCAACTGCACCAAAATAAAGACAAAGGGCTAAGACTATGATATTGTACACAAAATTCAGTACGGAAAAACTGATATTTGCTTGATTTACATCAAACAGATAGACAGCTGCACGCACAATAATAATCAGCAAACCTGCGATCATTCCATACGACAGGATCATTTCAACAAAATTACGGGATAACGTTTTCATAAGTTATTATTTTAGATATTCAACAATTTCGTGGATAGTAACGGGTCCCGGTTTGTATTTTATCATCCTTTTATCCGGGTGATAGACATAGAGCGTTGGGATCGCATAAATTTTAAACATGCCAAACACATTTTCCATGGATGTATACGCAACATGAATAGATGGGAAATCCATCAAACAGAACTGCTCTGAAAATTTGGCGATTGTGAGAGAATCCTCGTATGACACCAAAAGGATTTGGCAGTCATTCAGCAACGTTATGGAATCTGTTAATGCCCGGACTTCTTTGACGCATATATCACATTCGGAATTGAAAAACCACAACAATGTATATTTGCCGGTATCCATATCCGATGTTTGTATATTCGTTCCGTCCATCAGTTGAAACCGGAAGTCGGGCATTTCGTCCTCCGCCGTTCTTTTTTGCACACGGAGCGGTTCATTGCGACTAATCACAATCAAAAGGATCACAACGATGGTCGCCAATCCGCTAATTAACACTATTTTTTTCTTCATTTTTCTTCGTTATTATTCAATTGGATAAAATCAATACATTCTTTTTTCATTTCCCTGATTTCATTAGAATCAACTTTTACAGGCTTATTTACAATGTTTTGCGCTATCTCCATTGCCTGTTGCGTTTCCCCGATTTCTTCATACAGTTTGAATAGTTTGTATAACGGGCGAAACCGGTTTGGAACCATAGATGCGGCATATTCATAACATGTTATGGCATTTTTGTAATCCCCTGTTTTGAAATAAGCATCGCCGAATAAACCATAGAATTCATAGCTTGCTATTTTATTTTTAGCCATCTCCGTGTATTCAAGGCATTGTTGGTATGCTTCGTTTTCATACAGAGTTTTCGCATATACATACAAAAACTGACCGTTATATTGCAAATGTGGATAGATACGTTCATATTCCGCTCTCGCCTCTTCCATGTATCCATACTGACTAAGCGCATTCGCTTTGTTCCATTGTACATAATGCTTTGCTTTAGTAACTGTTGCATATCCGGCAAAACAACTGAAAAACAGCGTTGTTGCAGCAATGGCTTTCACCGGCAAGGCACGAATTTGAAAATTCACAATTTTTCTGCAACCGCTACTTATGTATGCAGCAAAAAACAGTGCCATCACTTTTACCGGCAACATTTTTTCCACAAAATAAAACCCGCTGCTTACCAGAAAAATCACGACTACCGCTATAGCTACAAATTGCCTTTGCGAACCCCTTTGTGTACTTTGTGGTTTTTTAGTATGTATCTTTCTTCCCCCCCCATATAACATCGACACCCAAAAAGCCGCAAATAAAAACAAACCAATAATTCCCAAATTAAACGCAACTTCCACATAGTCATTAAAGGCAGCGTTTATATGGTCTGCAATCATCATCTCCTCCTGATTACCGGCATATTTCTGAAAATAAGCCACCTGATAATGCCCGTATTTAGCCTGAAAAGCATTAAAGCCCTGTCCCTGCAAAGGCGTTTCTTTAATACCCGACCATGCCACTTTCCAAATCAACAGTCTGCCATTGGCAGAATCCTGTTTATATTGCGCCAGCAAAAAGACCATTCCGCCCGCCATTAACAATAAAACAGTTGAAACAAGTATTTTACGGACAAAAGAGGTTGTTCTTCGTTTGAGGTATGCAAGAAAACCTGTTTTAAAACCTGTAAAAACAGCCATTCCGATACATCCCGCCAATAAGGAAGTACGCGATCCTAACAATAAAACAAGCGCCAACCAGCACAAAACATATAACAAACAGACAGCGCGTGTTAATTTCCCTGTCGACGTAGTATCGCTCGCTTCTATCCCTGCGTTTACGGCAATCGGAAGTATACAGGTAAGGAAAATACACAATTTGGATATATTTTCGAATGTTCCGCTGACAGGAAAGAAAGGCGCAAAAGAAGACATCACACCCATCCATTGTAATACGCAAACCATCAACTGAACATATCCGGACAAAATAAAAACGAACGACAAAAAATTGACCCATTCTTTTGTGTCGGAAACGCTAAAAAAATACCGCAAGCCGAAATACCACAATACACAAGCCGAAAACTCCCAGAAATACAAATTATGAACCGAATCCGTATCCGAAGTAAATAACCTGAATACCGCCCACGCAGCATACAACAGCAGCAATACATCAGGTATGGATAGCGAAACGGCAAAAGTTTTCTTTTTCCATAGCGCCCTGCAGGAAAGATATAAAAGCGCCAAACAAACCACCATGATAAACCAAAATGTTTTAGCGGTTTTGATCCCGTCAAATACCTGTGTAGAGTAGACCATACTACACCCCAACCCGGCAATAACCACTATTGTTAAAAAATCTGCGTTAATCCGTCTAATCTGCGTCATCTGCGTGCAATTTAGCATAATCCAACCTGTTTCAGAAACTCTCTTACACGACGATTGAGCAACATTTCGCTACACAAATGACATATATTCACATATTTATCAGCGAATCTCAGATCGGTATGCTGTTCCACCGCTTCTTTCAACGCAACAACTCCATGAACGGCAAGCCACTGCATCAATCGGTTGTTCTCTGTCCGTTTCATAATGTCCGCAAGCGTATCGCGGTATACATCGCCCACATGCAATCCCTTAATATTCAGCGCAAACACCATCGCGCAAAAAGTAACCTCCCCAGTGGGATGTACACAAATATTATTCCCTGCCGACGGGCAGACGCCTCGCAGGTTGGCGATATCGGTCAGTTGAAAATCAGACAGGTCAAAATTTTCCTCCGCATTACCGAACGGAATAAAATAATTCTCTGTACGTATGTACGGTAAAGATTGATGCCGTTTCGCGAAATACCGCACAATGGCTTGCAGCAGATTGGTTTTGACATTCAAGGCGGTAAGGTATAAATAGCAATTCAGATTGAGGGCTTTTACTGCCTTCACTACATTCATGATATGTTCATACTTCACGTATTCCTGATGGCTTTCCGAAACGCTTACTACAATTTGCTTCAGTCCATTTTCCGCAAGCGGTCTTAACTTGTGACAAGCTTCGTCAAACGAAGTTGCCCAATAAGCGTTGGTAACAATTCTGAAATAAAGATTTTCCTTATTACTCGCTTGTACTATCCTCTTCAGAACGTTTTCTTCAATTGTCATTGGCTCGCCGTCGCCACTAATAACTATCATGTTGAAATGATGTGCCTGAGCATTCTGTATCAGTTTTTCCACAATGTCCATCTTCAAGTCACTACGCGGCTTGGTTTTGTCCTGTATAGCACAATGCGCACAATTGAGCGTACAATAATTGGTTGGCAATATAAACAACGAACGCAGACTCATACGCGGATAATGGAATGTTTGGGTTCAACCTGCTCAATGGAATACACCGTATCGCAAATTTCAAGCAATTCACTGTCATGGGTAATCACAATGATAATTTTATCTTTTTTTGCTTCGCTAATCCATATTTTCAATATATTTTTTGTCGCAGAATCCGTAAAACTGTCCGGTTCGTCCAATATCAACGTCGGTCTGTTGGAATAAAACAGGCGGGCAATATTCACCTTTTGCAGTTCGCCTCCGGAAAGCATCCGCGACCGTTCAGCGTTGATCGTCTCGGCAAATAACGGCTCATATTTTCCAATATCCAACTTGCGGACGATTTCCTTGTATTTTGCCGTATCACTATCCTTTTCAAATAACGTTACATTCTCCTGCAACGAACCATCAAAGAAAAAAGAATTCTGGCTCAACAAAAAAGTATCATCCTCCGGCAAGTTGATTTTACCCACTTGCGGTAACAGCACTCCCTTTAGAATTTTTGCCAGCGTACTTTTCCCTGATCCGTTGGCTCCGCTTATTCCATAGACTTTCCCTATTTGAAACGCCAAATAAGGAACCGACAACCTAAAACCATTCTTTTCATACTCCACCCCCCTTACTTCCAACGATTCACATCTTTCTCCCTCTCTCTTTTGGAGAGAGGGCTGGGGAGTGAGGCTCGTCATCCCAAACCCAACAAACCTTTCATAAATCGGATAAACCCTCGGCAACTCCACATTGATTAACGCCACAATCCGTTGAAGCGGCGCAATAAAATAAGTCGAAAATGTCAAAAATGCAAACAGTTCGCCAATAGATAGTTGTCCTTGCAAACAATAATACCCCCCCACGACCAATACCAGTACGCTTGGCGCCCCAAGAAAAACAGCATTGACTGCGCTCATCAGTATATTCCATTTACCCGCTTTGATGGTGGCGTGTGTGTATTGCTGGCTGTCGCCTTCAAACTGTCTGGATGATGCGGTTTCTATCCCATAAATTTTCACGCCCATAAAACGGCTTACCCAGGTTTGCGCTTTGGCTGTAAAAACGGCTACCTTTTCCTGTACATCGCGGGTAGCGGCGCCGATTTTTGCCTTAAAAAACGTACCTGCCAGAATCGCCAACGGCGCAAAAGCAAAAACGATGAGCGACAATATCCAACTGCGATAAATCAAAATACCGAATGCAATAACAATCGCCAAAACATCAAAAAAGCATTGCAATACTACGCCGGTAATAAATCCCCTGATCTTGGGCGTATCGTTGAGTATGCGCGAAAGTATATCGCCCGTAGAATATTTCTCCGTAAACGCTGCCGGTTGCGCCAATACATATTCGAATACGCCGTTACGGATATTTCGTTCCATCTTTTCATTGAATAGCACCAACAGGTATTTGTTGATAAATCCAATAAATAGTTGCCCTGCAAACAACAGCAGCAGAACCATCGCCCATTGTTTGAATTCATCCCATTGACTATACGCTAAGGCATTGATAAGGTCTGCATTGACCAATGGAATCCGAATAACCAACAGTATTTCCAGTAAACCTAACAATGCAATCACCACTAACACTTTCATCAGTGAAAGACTAATGAAACGATACAGGAATACAAATATATCCCAAAATTTTCTCAATTGTTAATTATTAATTGTTAATTGTTATAAGTCCCAATCCCAGATACGCCATATCCCTTTTTTGTCAGGTACACGAACGTAAATATCCGGATTAACGGCTTTTAATTCTTCAATAAACTCTTTTTCCCGGACAGGTGAAATCAATATATATGGATATTTTGCTCCTTTCTTTGAAGAGATGCGCAACCTCTTTAAAGAGGCGGCAGGTGATGAAAGCGGATTATATGACCGTTCCACCGAAATAATATCCGCAATGTTAATACTCCCATTTGGAATAAACCACATTTTCAAATACAGTTTGCCATCCAAAATAAAATAACTTATTCCGGTGAATATCAAAATTATAGGAGTTAAAACGACAAATAGAATGAATATCCCTGCATACGCTTTAGAATCATTGATCCCCATGAATAGTGGAACAAATATGGGGAGAATAAATGCAACGAGCAAAACGCTAATGCGCGATCTGAATACTTTTTTTGTTTTTTCCATAATACACTGTTCTATTGTAACATTTTTAATTGATTGAATAGCTGTTTGGTTTCGGCTGCATTTTTCCTGTTGATATAATATACCGAGCCATCCTTTTTGACAATCCTGATTATCGGATTTACTCCACGTTGGACGCTCAAACGGACTTTGTCGCCATCGCGCGTTTTGAAGTTTCCCCGATGTACTTTGAAAAGCGAAATACCATTTGTACGAATGTGAATGGCAGGCATTTCGCTCCATGTAATTGTGTCGGCTTTAGCAATCTCTGCAAACGGAATATTTACGCCATATATTCCTTTGAGTTTGAAAGCGTTTGAATCAAATACCACTTTGGGTTCTTTGTAAGGCAAATAAAGAAAAACCGTCGTTGCAATCACGATAGCGGCGGGTATGTATTTGCGCCAACTGTTTGCCGGTATTTCCATTGTTTGGGTTTCGGCTTGTCCGATTTGCTGCGCGGTAACATCAATCAGTTGCAGGTCATCGGGCGCTATTACGTATTTTTTTCGGTCGGTGACGACCAATGTCCGGTTGTCGTAACGACGCGCAAATACAATTAGATTCTTATGTGCCGATGTACTGTAATATCCCCACGAACCAAATGCTCCTTCAGCGCCGAAAGTCCGCCACATTCCCTTCTTATCGTCTGAAGTCATTAGCCGAATGTATTTGATATTTTGCAGCGGGATAACGATATCCTTGATATACCGTTTAATAATAAGGTGAGAATTGGTAAGTATATATTTATGAGGCGTGCAAATGACACCCAAAATAAATATACCCAAAAATAATGCAGCAACAAATGCAGCAACTGATGAAGATGTATTGTTTGTCGCGAAAGTACGATAAGACCCCCATCCAAAATATAATGTGGGAAGAATACAAATAATTAACGTCAATATCAGACTTTTACGGTCTAAAGTCGAAGGACTAATGAACAAAATCTTCATCATACGTTTTATAATAAAATTTGCACAAATGTACGATTTTTTTGTAACCAATTCATCTTCCAAGTCTAAATAAAACACCTCGAAAATCACATAATCTATTAGAGTAAGAATCTGCACATCGAAAACAAAGAAACAACGAAAAAACTCATTCAATCGTTGGAAGATCATATCCAACAAATAAAAGACGAAAACCAGCATTTGAAAAACGAAGTTGAGTTCCTGCGCTCAATGATCAAAAATTAAGACTACAAAATTCTCCATTCTCCATTCAAATAAAATGCGTACCTTTGTTCTCAAGTTTGCGTATGATTGATGAAAAAGAAATCCAATAGCTTGATTTTCTATACATTGATGATTCTGTTTTTCGGATCCTTGATGTATTTTATCATCCATTTGGAAGAACGGCAACATTCACTGCTACATACCACAACTTCCACGCCCGCTCCAGCCAATATCCATGAAGGGTATCATGCTTTTCTTCAATTACTTTTAGAACAACTGCAATCATCTTTCGGGCTATTACTGATGCAAATCATTGTTATTCTGTTTGTTTGCCGGATTTTCGGATGGATTTTCAACAAGACGGGTCAGCCGACGGTCATCGGCGAAATCACAGCCGGTATTCTGTTAGGCCCTTCTATTTTAGGCCATTTCTTTCCCGAAATATCGGGTTTTCTTTTTCCGGTGGATTCTTTGTCAAACATCAATTTACTCAGTCAGTTCGGATTGATACTGTTTATGTATGTGATCGGAATGGAATTGGATATAAGCATCGTGCGGAAAAAAATCAGGGAAACCGTTATCATCAGCAACACAAGCATGATTGTTCCTTTCTTTTTAGGCATGATAACAGCCTATTTCATTTATGGTATGTATGCAGATGCAGAAACGCCTTTCCTTCCTTTCGCACTTTTTATTGGGATTGCAATG
>Ga0099364_10005704_pt1 | contig 18402 bp, 14 predicted proteins | sample TergutTh196P3_FD_73070 | JGI IMG/M metagenome (GOLD analysis project Ga0099364, IMG submission 73070) | Microcerotermes parvus P3 segment gut microbial communities from Pointe-Noire, Republic of the Congo - Th196 P3 | ecosystem: Host-associated > Arthropoda: Insects > Digestive system > Gut ...
TCTCAGGGCGGTCGGCGCGCTTGCGCGTCTTTCCAAAAAAGACGGTAACCGGAAAAATTATCGGCACGGATGAATCAGGAGAAAACGTGATCATGGAATGCGACGGGGCGGAGCGGGTGATTCCGCTCGCGGATATAGCGCGCGCGAATCTCGTTTGGTATCCTGACCAGGATGAAGCAAATAAGAAGGGGGCGTTTTGATATGCAGCTTGGGCGCGATTTTGCACGCGTAGTGAATCAATTGACCAAAGAGAGGGGCCTCCCTCCCGAACTTATCCGTTCAAGCTTTGAAGCCGCTTTGATTTCCGCGTATAAAAAATACCGCGGAGGAGAGCAGGACGCTGAGGTCGTGGTTGACATTGAAAATGGCTCCATATCCGTTTTTGAAACGCGTAAAGTTGTGAGAAAAGTTAATGACCCCGAATTGGAAATAACCATTGCCGAAGCCGTAAAATCCGGAGTATCCCCAAAACCAAAGATTGGGGATATCGTCAAAATCCCCAAAAATCCGGAGGAATTCGGGCGAATAGCCGCCCAAACCGCGCGTCAGGTCATCATCCAGCGCCTGAAGGACGCGGAGAGGCAGATAATATTTGAGGAGTTCGCGAACCGCATAGGTGAAATGGTGTCGGGCGTCATAGTCAAATCCGAAAACGAACATGTCGTTGTCCGGCTGAGCGAGCGTTCGGAAGGGATACTTCCGCGTGAGGAGAGGATAGCGAGGGAAAAATATATAGTTGGGGAAAGGATGAAATTTTTCCTTCTTGATGTAAGGCAGACGACCAAAGGGCCGAGGATAATAGTGTCGCGCACTCACCCCGGGCTGCTCCGCAAGATGTTTGAGCTTGAGATTCCCGAAATAAAGGATGGGATAATAGAGATAAAGAACATCGTGCGCGAGGGCGAGGGGCGGGCTAAAGTCGCGGTTTTCTCCCTCGACCCCAATGTTGACCCCGTTGGGTCATGCGTGGGAAATCAGGGCGCGAGGATCAAGGGGATAAGCAAGGAACTGATGGGGGAGAAAATCGACGTCATAACCTGGAGCAGCGACCCTCTCGTCTATATAAGGAACTCTCTTTCCCCCGCGAAGATAACGAGGATAGAGCCCGCGCTTGATCAGGACAGGGCGGTCTCAGTGTTTGTCCACCCCGACCAGCTCTCGCTGGCGATAGGAAAATCAGGGCAGAACGTCCGGCTTGCCGCAAGGCTTACAGGCTGGAAAATAGATATCAGCCCGATCGAGGTTGACAGAATGCCCACTTTGCAGGATATTTTCCATGATATAAATATTACGGATGAAGAGGCTGAATGAAGAATAGGCCTCGTACTTGTGTAGCCTGCCGCGGAAAATTTGATAAAAATTTACTTTTCAAGGTCGTCAGGATATGCGGCGAAGGAGCAAAGACACTCAGATTCGACCCTGCGGTCAAGCTTCAGGGGCGCGGGGCCTGGGTTTGCAAAAAAAAGGAATGTATCGAAAAAGCGAGGAAAAACCGCGCTTTTGAGAGGGCGCTCAAAGAGCGCGCGCTGGAAAACGTTTATGAGGAATTGTTATGCGCGGCACAGAAAAAATTCTTTCCCTTTTAGGCATGGCGCGCCGCGCCGGAGCGCTCATAATCGGGCAGGATGGTGTAAAATCAAGCTTGTCTCACGGGGATAAATTATTTATGCTTTTCCCGGAGGACGTAAGGAGCGGGAAAACATTTCTGTCGCTTACAAAAAATACTGATAACTACGTTGTGTTGGAGGGCATTTCGACGGAGCGGCTCGCTCACGCTACGGGCGTAAACAGGGCGGTGGTCGTTGCGCTGCCTGAAAGGAGCAGTTTCGTTTCAGGAATAAAAAGCAGTTTAAATTATGGGGGCAGTATTGAAGGAGGCGTTGTCATTGGGCAAAGTGAGAGTGTACGAACTTGCCAAAGCGTTGGAACTGGACTACAAGGAGATGATAAGGATCCTCTCCGAGCTTAATTTTGAAGTAAAATCGCATATGAGTTCCCTGGAAGATGAAGCGGTTGAGGCTGTGAAGAAAAAAGTCCTCAGCTTAAAGATTGACGAAAGTTCTACGGATCCTCATAAGAAAATCAAAACGGGGAAAATCCCCGACGATAAACCAAAGAAAGAAATCAAGACTGTTCCCGTTCCTACGCCGGTTCCCGTGCATACGCCGCCTGTTGCCACAGTTAAAAGCGTAAAAAAAATAAAACCTTCGCCTTCAATACGGGATGCTGCCGAAGCGTTGGGCATATCGCCGGCGGAAGCGGTTAAAACACTTATTTCCAAAGGATTGATGCTGGCTGCCACTGCCCCGGCCGATGATAAAGTCCTTGAAATTTTTTCTGAGAAGTACAATGTACGCTTTGAAAAGGAAACATTATCTGAGCCGCGCAAAGAGCTTGCCCCCCGCCCGAAACACCCGGACAAGAAAAAACATCAGCCGAAAGGCGCCCTTTTACCGCGCGCCCCGGTCGTCGCCGTTATGGGGCATGTTGACCACGGTAAAACCACGCTGCTTGATACTATACGAAATACAAACGTTACAATGCGGGAAGCGGGCGGAATAACCCAGCACATCGGAGCCTCGGTTGTGAGGCATGAGAATAAAAAGATCGTTTTCCTTGATACGCCGGGGCATGAGGCTTTTACAGCGATGCGCGCGCGCGGGGCTCAGGCGACGGACATAGTTATCCTTGTCGTTGCGGCTGACGACGGGATAATGCCTCAGACCAGGGAAGCCATCGCTCACGTTAAAGCGGCCAATATCCCGATAGTGGTTGCCGTGAATAAAGTTGACAAACCTGCCGCAAGGCCCGACAGGGTGCGCCAGCAGCTTTCCGATGCCGGGCTTGTGCCCGAGGAATGGGGCGGAGATGTGATAATGGCGGACGTTTCAGCCAAATTTGGCGAGGGTTTGCCGAATTTGCTTGAAATGCTGCTCCTTGTCGCTGAAATGCAGGAGCTTAAAGCTGACCCCACCGCGCTGCCATCCGGCGTTGTCATCGAAGCCGAGCTTGACAAAGGCAAAGGATCGGTCGCCACCGTCATCGTACAGAATGGCACTTTACGCCGCGGGGACGTTATTTTGTTCAATACCGCATGGGGCAAAATCCGCGCGCTCGTGGACTCCTTTGGTAAGACTACGGATAAAGCCGGCCCGAGCACTCCGGTTGAAATACTGGGGCTTACCGCTGTTCCCCAGCCCGGAGAAAAATTTATAGCGGTCAGCAACGAACGCGAAGCTCGTGAAATGCTTGAAAAAAGACAGCAGGAAGTGGCGGAGCAAAATGTGAACCGCAGGGTTTCCCTTGAAGGACTATTTTCCCAGATGCAGGAAGGCGAGCTTCCGCGCCTCAATCTGATAATAAAATGCGACGTGCAGGGTTCGGTGGAAGCTCTCAGCTCCTCTCTTGAAAAATTAAGCACGGACGAAGTCGCCATAAATATAATCCACAAGGGCGTGGGGAGAATTTCCGAAGCGGACGTTACTTTGGCAGCTACAGCAAACGCGGTCGTCATAGGTTTCAATGTGCGCCCCGACGCCAACGCGAGAAAAATAGCGGATGAAAATGAAATTGAAATAAGGTTTTACGACATCATATACAATGCGATAGAGGAAATTAAATTCGCCCTTGAGGGGCTGCTGAAACCGAATCTCCGCGAGGAATCGCTTGGAGAGGTTGAGATCCGCCGGATATTCAAGGTCCCGAAAATAGGAAAAATAGCCGGATGCTATGTTAAATCAGGGTTGATTCGCAGAGCTTCGAGGGTAAGGGTCGTTCGCGGCGGGATCGTCCTTTGGGACGGCGCGCTTTCAAGCCTCAGGCGCATAAAAGACGAAGTAAAAGAAGTCAGGGCGGGGTTTGAATGTGGGATAAACCTTGCAGGGTTTCAGGATTTCGAGGAGGAAGACATGCTTGAAGTCTATGAAATCTTAGAGGAAAAACGTTACCTGCAATGAGCGGCTTCAGGATGGAGCGGATAAACAAGGAACTTGCAAGGGAAATTGCTTATCTGCTGGAATTTTCAATAAAGGAAGACGCTGTAAAAAACGTCGTCATTACTTCCGTTGATTGTTCCAAAGACCTCAAGCACGCAAAAGTTTGGTTTACGACCCTTACCGAAGAAGGGCGCGAATCAGCTTTTGAAGCTCTTAAATCCGTTGCGGGGCAACTGAGAAAGCTGATGGGGGAAAGAATGTATCTTCGCACCACCCCGCAGCTTGAGTTCTGCCTGGACAGAAGTCAGGATTACGGGCGGCGGATAGACTCATTGCTTGATTCGCTTGCCGAAAAAACCTAAGAAGAGCGGAGGAAGCGATGGGGCGTGAAGTAAATTACTCCGAGATGGGAGAGATACTTGATTCTCATAAACATTGGTACGTGCTCTCCCATATAAAGCCCGACGGCGATACTTTGGGGGGAGGATGCGCCATCTACGCCGCCGGGATCGAAAGAGGAAAGCGCGTGTCCTGGCGAGGCCCCGGCAATGTTCCTTTGTCCTATAAATTTTTACCGTTCATAGAAAATTATTCAAAAAGCGGCTGGTTAGACATTGATTTTGATAAAGATGAAGAGCCGCTTTTTATTTGTATTGACACATCCACGCTGGACAGGACGGTTGGCGGCCTGCATGGCCTGTGGAAAATCCTTAACATCGACCATCATGCCGACAATATGAAATACGGCGCTTACTATCATATAGAACCGGAAGCGTCTTCTACATGCGAGGTCATTTGGAACTTTATGAAATCACAGAGATGGGACATCACAAGAGAGATGGCTATCGGGTTATACACCGGAATAATAACGGATACGGGAAGCTTCTCTTTCAATAATACGAAAAAAATCACCCACTATGCCGCCGCCGACCTTCTGGCAAAGCGCATAGACCCTGATTTTATAAACCTTGCGGTTTGGGGCAACAGGACCATAGAGGGAATGCATCTTTGGGGTATTGCAATGACCAGGATGCGCCTTATAGGGGAAAGAAAACAGATAGGATTCACGTACCTTACCCTTGATGATTTTCGTTATACCAGCGCGGACCAGGGAGATACCGAATTTTTGGTCAACCAGATATTATATATACATGGAGTTGAATTGGCGTTATTAATGATTGAGGAAGCCATGCAGGTGAGAATAAGCTTAAGGAGCGTTAAAGGCGGTGTTTCCGCCGGTATTGTATCGAGAAGGCTTGGCGGCGGAGGGCATGAGCTCGCCGCGGGAGCAACTTGCGATAAAGCCATTAATGAAGTCATTCCAATGGTTTTAAATATTATAGAGGAAGAGTATGCCAAACGGGATTCTGTTGCTGGATAAGCCTGAAGGGGTCAGGAGTACAGATTGTGTCACGCGCGTCAGGCGTTTATTTAAAGGTAAAACAGGACATGCGGGAACGCTTGACTCCACGGCGTGCGGGTTATTGGTCGTGCTTGTCGGCTGCGCGACGAGGCTTTCGGATTACGTTATGCTTTTGCCGAAAATTTACACCGCGGTCGTGCGCCTCGGAGAGGAAACCGATACCGCGGATGCTTCGGGCGAAATAGTCAGGAGCGGAGACGCGCGCGAAATAAACGAAAGCGATATAGATTCGGCCCTTGATAATTTTAAGGGCGAAATAATGCAGGCGCCCCCTGAAATATCCGCGTTAAAAGTCGGGGGGAAAGCCGCTCACCGTATAATGCGTTCGATCAAGGATGAAAAAACGGGGAGGGAATTTTCCCTGCCTGCCCGTTCCGTGTTCGTCCACGATATAAAAAGGACGTCTCCGGTTTCGGACTGCGAGTTTGAAATCAAAGTGCATTGCGGCAAGGGGACATATATACGCAGCATCGCCCGCGATATCGGAAGGATGCTTGGCTGCGGGGGGCATGTCAAAAAGCTCAGGAGGCTTTCCGTCGGGAATTTCTCAGTCAGCAGCGCGCTTGGCCTGGAAGGGTTTTCTCCTGAAAACTTACTGCCAATGGAGAGCATAGCGGCATTTTACGACCGCGTGTTTTTGAATGCCGAAGCGGAAACGCGGCTTTCAAGCGGACTGAGGACATTGCTGGGCGAAGCGGGAGAATTTGCCGCGGGGGCTGAGGGATTTGACGCAGAATATGTCGCGGTGATCGGTGAGAAACTTTTCGGTTTTGCTAAAATCAAAACTGATGAAGACGGAGTAATTCCATACTTATATCCTCATGTCAACATCTGGAGGACAAATGAATGATAGCGGTAATCGGAGCGTTTGACGGATTTCACGCGGGGCACCGCCTTCTTTTGGAAGAAGCGGAGAAGCTTGCGCATTCCTGTAAAACAAGCTGGGCTGTGGTCACATTTTCCCCTCACCCTGATATTTACTTTAACAGGAATGCAAAACTTCTGCTCTCGGAATATGAAAAAGATGCCGAGGCAAAATTTTTAAAGATACCCGAAGTCATAAAACTGCCGTTTGGGCAAATTTGCAATATGCAGCCCGAAGATTTCCTGGAAATGCTGGTAAAGGAATATTCCGCCGACGGAATAGTCGTCGGAAAAGATTTCAGGTTCGGGCGCAATGCCCGCGGGGATGAATCCTTAATCAGGAATTTTTGCGCTGGTAACGCTTTATCATGTTCAATGATTGAGACGCTGAAATATTCGGATGGGCCTGGAACCGGAAATAAAATTTCCACCCGCGTTTTGCGGGAATGGCTCAGGAACGGTAAAACGGATATTTTACGCGCATCCTTGAAATTTCCCTGTCCCGTCAGCGGTATAGCTGTGCGCGGAAAAGGGCGGGGGGCGAAACTTGGATTCCCCACCGTCAATATTTTGACTTCAGCAGAAAAAACGCTCCCCGCGGAAGGCGTTTACGCCGTGTCCGTATTGACGGAGCTTGGATGGAGAGCCGGAGCGATGTTTACAGGCGCGCCGCCCATGTTTGAGGACGTGAGGGAAACAAGGGCCGAAGTTCATATTTCCGATTTCAGCGGGGATTTATACGGCAGAAGGGTAACCGTCTTTTTAGAGGAATTTGTGCGCCCGCCAATGATATTCAAAGATAAATCCGAGCTTGCGCGCGATATAAAACTGTGCGTTGAAAAGGCTGGAGAAGCGTTCAATAAAAATCACAGCTTAAACGGCCCGCTTTATAGTGATCTTATGGACGCTTTTTCTGCTTAATAGTCATGTAAAATACCAGCAAGGAGTGAATTTTGATGCGAGAACTTGATTCCGCTTCTTACCGCGGTTCTTTAAGTTTCTTATTTGTCATAGCCTGCAGGCGGCTGCTTGGGCGTGACGTAGCACTCAGACATTCGATAAGCGATGCCTATTACTGGGAATTCCAGGACGGAGGGGATATATCGGACGAGGATATAAATCGCCTCTCTGATTATATTAAAGGCCTCGTTGAATTGGATATACCGTTTGAAAAAAGGATGATGTCCCTGAGCGAAGCGCGTTCGGTGTTTATAAAACAGGGACAGGCGGAACTCGCCGACCTTCTTGGGTTAGCTTGGGTTGACCCTGTTGATGTATATTTCTTTGAGGAGATGTGCGGTTTCTTTTACTCTCCGCTTGTTGAATCGTCAAAACATCTTAAATTATTTAAACTTTTCCGTTTTGCCTCAGGCGTATGTATGCAATTTCCCGAACGTGAGGGGATAGAGCTGCTTCCGTTTTACGCCACTTATGCCACAGAAAAATTATCCTCCGCGTTCCTGAGTTATGCGAATTGGCTCAAGGTTCTTGGCGTCAGCTACATGAACAGCCTGCACAGGACAATAAACGAAGGAAAAGGAAAGCAGCTGATGCTTGTTTCAGAAGCTTTTCACGCTCAGGAAATATCGGACATCGCGGAAGCTATTTCAGAAAAAGGAGCAAGGATTGTCACTATTGCAGGCCCCTCAAGTTCAGGCAAAACCACGTTCTCGGAAAGGCTCAAGATCCAGCTTTACGTTTGCGGAAAACGGCCGGTCACCCTGCCGATGGATAATTACTTTCTTGACAGGGGGGAGTCTCCGCTGGGCCCGGATGGGGAGCCGAATTTTGAAGCCCCGGAAGCGCTGGACCTCAAACTTCTGAAGGATAACCTGTCAAAAATGCTTAAAGGTGAAGAAGTTCAAACGCCAAAATTCGATTTCATCATGGGGGAAAAATATCCCGGGAAGAAGATAAAGCTTGACGAAGACAGTGTCCTTATAATGGAAGGGATTCACGGTCTGAATGACAGGATATTGGAACAGCTTCCTTTCGAATGTATTTTCACGGTATTTGCCGCTCCAATGACATGCATATGCCTTGACCCGTATAACCGCACGAGTACCGGCGACAACAGGCTGATGCGCCGAATAATAAGGGACAGCAGGACCAGGGGCTATAAAGCGGAGAACACTCTTACCGTATGGCCAAAGGTCGTCGCGGGGGCGGTAAAGTATGTTTTTCCGTATCAGAGCAGGGCGGATAAGGTTTTTAACTCCTCGCTCCCTTACGAGCTTGCGGTCATAAGAAACTATATGATGCCCCTTTTACATTCTGTTCCGGAAGATTCCCCTGTTTTCAGCGAAGTTTTGCGTTTGCAGCGTATGCTTAAATTTATTCCGTCAATGAGCGCCGACAACATCCCGAATAACTCGGTGCTGCGCGAGTTTATAGGCGGAACTTGCTTTGAAGAGGTGGAGAAATGACGTGGGGGGCTTTACTTCAGCTTATCGGCGGGCTGGGGCTTTTTATTTACGGCATAAAAATAATGAGCGAATCCCTGCAAGCCGCAGCGGGGGACAGGATGCGCCAGCTTATAGGTTCGCTGACCAATACGGCATGGCGCGGAGTTTTAGTGGGCGCCGTGGTAACTGTACTTATACAAAGCAGCAGCGCTACGACCATAATGACCGTCAGTTTTGTAAATGCCGGTTTAATGCAGTTGAAACAGGCGATCGGAATAGTTATGGGCGCTAACATAGGGACAACATTCACCGCGCAGATAATAGCGTTTAAAATAAAAGATTTTGCGCTGCCGATTTTGGCGGTGGGCGTGGCGCTGTCGCTTTTTGGGAAAAAAAACAAACATAAACATTTAGGGAATGGAATGGTGGGATTTGGCCTGTTATTCCTTGGAATGCAAACTATGGAAGCTTCCATGTACTTTTTAAGGGACAGCAAGGATTTTTTTCAGCAGTTCAGCACAAACCCGCTGCTTGGGGTTATGGCGGGAACATTGCTTACCATGATCGTGCAGTCGAGTACAGCGACCATTGGCTTAACGATGGCGATGGCTATTCAGGGATTGCTGACTTTTGAGGCGGCCGTGCCGATAATCCTCGGCGATAACATAGGAACGACAATTACCGCGGTCCTGTCGTGCATAGGAACTAAAAGGGCGGCAAAGCAGACCGCTTTGTCTCACGTATTATTCAATGTCATTGGAGTCATAATATTTATATCCGCATTGCCTCTTTTTCAAAAGATAGTGCTTATCACTTCAAATGATCTTGCGCGGCAGTTAGCTAACACGCATACGCTTTTCAACGTTATCAACACCCTTCTTTTCCTCCCGTTTACCGGAATCTTTGCGCGTTTGATCGAATGGCTGCTTCCGGGCAAGCCTGACCTTCAAGTAAGCGAGGTTTTATATTTAGATGAAAAGCTCATAGATGCGAGCCCTGCCGCCGCTGTCATAGCGACTCGTGACGAGTTAATCCATATGGGAGATATCCTGCGCGATATGTTCGGGATCGTGTGGGTAAGTTACGAGAATAAAAACTTTGAGCAAAGGGAAAATTTTGAGCTGCAGGAGGAGGCTATCGATAATATAAATTTTTCGATAAGCCGTTACGCGGCGAAAGTATGGCGTAAAAGCCCTTCGGAATCATTATCGCTGGCGCTTGCGGGTTATGTGAATATATCCACGGATATGGAGCGCATAGCAGACCACCTCGTCAATATAATGGAGCTTGCGTGGTATAAATCTAAACAGGAGCTTCATTTTTCCGATGAAGCTTACGCCGAATTTACGGATATGTATGAAACTGTAAAGCTATCTTTTGATATCACAATGAAAGCCTTTGAGAAAGAGGACCCGAAAATAGCCGATGAAGTGGTTTCAAAACTTGAACACGAGATAGATTTAAAGGAAAAACAGTACCGTGAAAATCATATTAACAGGCTTAACCGCGGCGAATGCGATGCTGAACGCGGCGTGCTTTTTTGCGATATACTGAGCAACCTTGAGCGGATAGGCGACCATTGCAATAATATTGCCGAAAGAGTTCGTTAACATCAATCTTGCTTTTTCCTAAAAATAAATTATAATGCATTCATTAATGCATTTATCAAATTTTGTTTCAAAAGACATAAGGAGTGTTGCATATGTTTGATAAGGAACGGATTCTGAAGATTTCAGAACTGAACGATGTAAGGATAAGACAAATGAGCGAGAGTCATCTAAGCTCTTTCGCCGTAGCTGTAAACTCTTTCATTGACAGCTTCCCAACGCAGGAAGAAAACGTAAAAAGCGGGCTAAAGGCTAAGGATCGCGAAGTGTTGGCAAAATCCCTTGCGGAACTCTGGGATATTTTACAGCAAATATACGCCGAAAATCTGGCCGAAGCGTGCTTAAACCAACTCAACACCATTGACAATACCCAATATGAGGACTTGGAGACCTTTGTAATCAATTTTATAAAAGCTGTCTCCGCGCTGTCCATCGATTTGCAAATGGTTGAGTTCCAGGATATCCCCAAACCGCGCGGCATTCAGGAACCTGCAGGCAAAAATACCATACTGGCTGTTGACGACAGAAATTTTTTTCTGACTACCATCAAGGCAATGCTCCATAACACCGGATATAATGTGACCTGCGTCAACTCCGGCATGTCGGCCTTGAACTACCTTAAAAAACACCGGCCTGCCCTATTTATCCTCGACATTGAAATGCCCGTGATGGACGGCTACGAACTCGCGCACAGGATCAGAGAAGCCGGGCATACCGCGCCAATCATCTTCCTCACCGGTAACGCCAATAAAGATTCCGTAATCAAAGCATTGAAGGCAGGGGCGGCTGACTTTATCGTAAAACCGGTCACCAAGGGCCAGTTGCTTGAGCGAATCGGGAAATACATAGAGCCTGAAACAGTAATATTAACAGAAGGCGAATAAGGAGGTACCCATGTTAAAACTGCGCCGTATTATATTAAGCACACTATTTGCCGCTATACTTTTAGCGGCTTTTTTATTAAGTTGCTCCCGCACTGCGGCGGAATCAGGCAGATACGCCTCATACCGGAACATTCCCGGCGTGACGCGGGAAGAGATTCAAGCCATTGAGGAACTGCGAACGGCAAGAAGCTCCTTTTCTTATGGAATGACTCTAAGCACTGAGGCATTTGTCGGCGTGGACGGAAACATTAACGGTTTCTCCGCCCTTGTCTGCAACTGGCTGACTGACCTGTTCGGCGTCCCGTTCATCCCCGTTATTCATGAATGGGGCGATTTAATTGCGGGACTTGAAAGCGGCGCGGTTGACTTTACCGGAGATTTGACCGCAACCAGAATACGTCGGGAGACTTATTATATGACCGACGCCATAGCGGATCGCCAGTTGATAACCATCCGCTTAGAGGGTGTGCCTCCATCACAAAAACCAGTTGCCTTCCCGCGTTATCTCTTCTTAGAGGGGACAACCACCTCTTCATTAATTCTCTCCCATAGGGAGTTTGACCCATTCTTCGTAAACGATTACGAGAGCGCGTATCAAATGCTGAAAAGCGGGAAAGCGGACGTATTTATTGCCGAAGGATCCGCCGAAGCCGCTTTTGATCAATACGACGATGTGGACATCAGCTACTTTTTCCCGCTGATTTTCACCTCCGTCTCCCTCTCTGCCCAAAATCCGGATCTTGCGCCAATTATCTCAGTTGTGCAAAAGGCTTTGGACAGCAGCTCCATGCGTCATTTGGTCAATCTGTACAACCGGGGGCATCAGGAATACGTAAAGAATAAGTTTTTATCTTCCCTAAATGATGAGGAGCGTGAATACATAAGAAGCCACCCTGTCATCCCGGTTGCCGCCGAATCCACCAATTATCCGGTAAGTTTCTATAACACCCGCGAAGACCAGTGGCAGGGGATAGCCATTGACATACTCGTTGAACTGGAAAATCTTACCGGCATGAAATTTGAGATTATCAACGGCCCCGACGAAGAATGGATGGCCCTGCTGAGCGCGCTGGAGACCGGAAGGGCCGCCATGATTACCGAACTCATACATTCGAGGGAAAGGGCCAGAAAGTTTATATGGCCGAATAACAAATTTTTTACCAATCAGTTTATCCTTATCTCCAAAACCGAGCACCATAATATCAGCGTTAATGAGATTCTTCATGTCAAGGTGGGCATAATAAAGGGAACTGCCCACGTCACACTGTTCCGCCGATGGTTTCCGAACCACCGGCACGTAACCGAATATGAGAATAACGCCGCCGCCTTCGAAGCTTTGGAACGGGGCGAGATTGATATGATTATGTCAAGCCAGCATCAGCTTTTGAACCTCACAAACTACCTTGAGCAGGTGGGGTATAAAGCCAACTACATCTTTGATACCACCTTCGAGTCCACATTCGGATTTAACCGAGACTACACCGTTCTCTGTTCCATCGTGAACAAGGGACTCGGCCTGATTGACACTGAATGGATAGCCGGCCATTGGATGCGCAGGACTTTTGATTACCGCATGAAACTGCAGCAGCAACGCATCTTGTGGGTGATAGGCGCGACGATATTATTTTTTGTCTTTGCCTTTTTATACATCCTTTTCCAGCGGAAACACGACGAGAGTGAGCGCCTTGAAAGTTTAGTGCAAAGCCGAACCGAAGCATTAAAGAAAGCGATCGCTGCCGCCGAGACCGCCAGCCGCACAAAATCCTCTTTCTTAGCCAGTATGTCCCATGAAATACGCACCCCAATGAACGCCATTATCGGAATGTTGGAGCTGCTGGCCCATGAACCCCTTAACGACCATCAGATGAGCTATGTCAAGGACATCAACCATTCCGCGACCTCCCTGCTGACCATCATCAATGATATATTGGATATGTCGAAGATAGAGTCCGGAAAGATGGAGCTTGTGCCCGTCGATTATGATTTCCTGGCTTTTCTGGACAATATGCACTCCATGTTTACCTATGTGGCCGAAGAGAAAGGGCTGGAGTTCAAGCTTGAAACAGACGGCGAAGCGCCCCACTACCTGTTCGGCGACGATATACGGTTAAGACAGGTCATCATCAACATCTGCGGAAACGCCATAAAGTTCACCGAAAAGGGATATGTCCAGCTCAAGGTCATCAACGCGGGTGATACCCTGATTTTTGAGGTTTCAGACACCGGCAGGGGCATCAAGCAGGAAGACATCAGCAGTCTTTTCAGCGCTTTCCAACAGACCGACGCGATCAAAAACCGGGAAATCGGCGGCACCGGCCTGGGGCTGGCGATTTGCAAATCCTTTATCGGGATGATGGGAGGCAGCATTGTGGTCGAGAGCGAATACGGGAAAGGGTCCGCTTTTACCGTGACGATCCCGCTGATCGAAGGGAACGCTGACAAGACCAAAGCGGCATCCGCCCCGAAAGGGAGGAAACTGTTTGCGCCAAAGGCTAAAATTTTGGTTGTTGATGACAACGAGTTTAATTTAAAAGTTGCGGTCGGATTGCTCAACCTGTCGAAAATTAATGCGCTTACGGCGCCTTCCGGCTTACAGGCTCTTGAAATGGTCCAGCAAACTGATTTTCACATTGTTTTTATGGACCACATGATGCCAGGGATGGACGGTGTGGAAACAACATTGGCTATCAGGGCTCTTGGCGGAAAATTTGAGAAGCTGCCCATCATCGCTTTGACCGCCAACGCGGTACATGGAGCGAAGGAATTCTTCTTCTCCAACGGTCTTAACGATTTTATATCCAAACCGATCGATGTCCGGGAGCTGGTATCCATCTTGGAGAAATGGCTGCCGAAGGATACGCTGGAGAAATCTCTGCCGGAGGATACGGCGGAAGATGCCCCGGAAATATTCAAAGGATCGGGCGACGGAGGCCCCGGCTTTTTGGACATCCTCAGCGGCATTAAGGAAATTAACGTGAGAATAGGCTTGAACAGCGTATCCGGGTTAGAGAGGCTGTATTACGAAACAGTTGAGTTGTGCTGCAAACAGCTTCCCGCAGAATGCGCCCAAATGTCTTCTTCTTTAGCCGACGGAGACATTGGCGGCTTCGCCATCTCGGTGCATGGCATGAAGTCCGTCCTTGCCACCATTGGCGCTGTGGGTTTGTCCGGTACAGCGCTCACTCTGGAAAAGGCGGCAAAAGACAATAATGCCGCCATTTGTGAGGACCTGTTCCCGGATTTCCATGACAACCTTTTGGCACTGCATAAACAACTGCTGATGATTTTTCCCGAGGAAACGGCAGCCGAAAGGGAGCCGGGCGACATCGCAGCCCTGCGGGAAGGCATCGAAAAGGCGGTGTATGCCGCCCAGGAGTATGATAATGACGCGGGCATTGCCGCCATAGAGCCCCTCCTGCCCTTTGACTTCGGCGAAGATACCAACGCCCTGCTGGAAGCGGCCGCAAAGGAGTTCAGGGAATTTGACTGCGAAAAGGCCGGGGAAGTTTTAGGCAAAGTGATATTATGAAAAACCCCTCCAATGATGATAATTTTCACGCGAAATGAGATAAAAACAACGTCAGCTCGACAAAAAACCACGAAAAAAACCGCGCTCAGTTCAGAGCGCGGCTTTTTTATTCTTTGCGGGAGATGAAGTTTTTTCAATTTTTTTGTTTTATTACCTTGGAGCTGCCTGCCTGTTAATTTTATCCATATAACCAAATGTGGAGAACACTAACGTTATATCGTTTCCGTTGGTGGTTACATTGCATATAACCGCGTCAGGATGTTTCTCGACAGGGTTTTCATCGCCTCTCAGCTCCCTGAAAGTCATCCAAACCCTGTCACTTACATATATGGAGACGGAATTCATGAACTGCTGAGAACGCATAATTTCTTGAAATTTTTCGTATTCATCGCCTATGGCCGTTTCATCCATACCGGAAGCCGCAAGTTTTACCGCGTCAAATACAAGGTTTCTTTCCGTAGCCGCGTATATTATCAACCAGCCTAACTGCCATAACCCATCATCAGCCGCGGCGACATATTCATCCCCGCTTCCCTGGAGAATAAGGTAAACTAATCTTTCATTCTCAAACACCAGCGCTGTTGGCCATTCTCTGCCTCCAAACATGACATTCACCAGCCCGCCGTGCTGGTCTTGCATAACAAGCCCTTTGGCAACCGCCTCCGCCTGAGTCATTCCCAGCGGAAATTCAGAAAGCCACGGAGCAGCCGCGGCGGCTGAGCTGATAACGAAAAGCAAAACCAAACTTAATACTATTTTTTTCATTATTCATCACCTCTTTACATTCAGTTGAGATACTACCATGCAATTTTAACGATTTCGAGGATGTCTTCCCTCTCAAGGGCCTTTATCGTACCCAATGGAATTGATTTTACTACATAATCAGCTATTTTTTCAAGGTCGCTTTCCGGAACCTTTATTTCCCTGAGAGTGATGGGCGCTCCCCAACTGCGGAACATGCCGCGGAGTTCGTCCAATCCCATGATATTTTTAGAGAAACGCTCAAGCGGGACGGGTTCAAATTTTGAGACATATTCCAGCCATGCCGGCATCATTATGGAAAGAGAGTCCCCATGTGAAGTATTATAGAACACGCTTAGAGCGTGCCCGAATTTATGAGATGAAAAATCGCCTCTGCTTTTTAATCCGTAAGACAGGCTTCCGTTATGAGCTAAAGCGGCTGTCCAGGCGTATTCAGCGCGCGCGTCATAATTTCGGGGGTTGGCTCTGAGCTCAGGGATACAGCGTAGCATTGAGCGCAAAAGGGCGTCATATTGTTCAAAAAGCAGCTCCGGTATTTTATTCCCTTCAAAATAACGTTCCATAACATGAGCCATTACGTCTATTCCGCCTGAGACTGTCTGACGTTCCGGCAGCGTATATTGCAGCTCAGGGTCAATTATGGACAGTTTTGGGAACAGCAGCGGGCTCGTGAAGGATAATTTCTCCTCCGTCTCATGATTACTGATAACTGCTATATTATTCATCTCGGAGGAAGTGGCGGAAGCCGTAAGCACGCCCATCACCGGGAGAGTTTTTGTTACAGGGGCTTTGCCTTTCACCAAATCCCATATGTCTCCGTCATATTTAGCGCCGGCGGATATCGCTTTGGCGGTATCGAAAACGCTGCCTCCCCCGACCGGCACTATCACATCAACAGGGGTCACGGCAAGCCTGAGTATCGCTTCGCGCACAAATTCAACACGCGGGTTTGGTTTTACCCCCGTCATCTCGATAAATTCAATATCGTTTCTTTTAAGTGACTTAGAAACCTGTTCATAAGCCCCGCTTTTGTATACCGACTGTCCCCCCATGATGAGCATTATTTTTTTGGCTCCGACCCCCGCTATCTTATCTCCTATTTCCGAAGCCAAACCCTTCCCAAACATTACCATAGTAGGAATAAACCAAGTGAAATTATTCATTCGCTCGCACACTCCCCTTTCTATTCAGATACAAAAGCAAGATCACGGACATTAGCCCTCCGCAAAAGTCTATAACTATGAAGCTTCCCCAAACGCCCATCAGCCCTAAATACTTTGGAAGTATCAATATCGTGGGGATAAGAAATAATAAATGCCTGCTGAGCGTGAGTAATATTGATAATTTAGCGCGTCCGATCCCCTGGAGGTAGCTGTTTGAGATTATAGTAATACCGACAAAGATGACGCCCGCGTAGCCTATCCTCATTCCGGTCACGGTAATATCGATGAGTCTCGGATCGGATGTGAACATTCTTACCATGTGTTCCGCAAAGAAACGAACCACAAACGCGCTGCACAAAAAATACCCGCATCCCAAAGCCAGAGCCGTCTTTAAAGCGGTCTCTACCCTGCGGAAAAGCATCGCGCCAAAATTATAACCGAAAAGCGGCTGAACGGCTTCTCCTATTCCAATGACCGGAAGGAACAGCAAAGAGTCCCATCCCATAAATATCCCCATCGCGGAAATAGCCAGGTCGCCGCCATAAAAAGCGAGCGCCCTGTTAAAAAGGATCATGAAAATCACGAAAGCAAATTCCGTTATTGCCGGAGATAAGCCAAGCATGAAAATACGAAGAGTAATTGAAAAATCAGGGATAAAATTTTTTAGGTGAATCCGCAGCTCGCCCATTTTAAACGCAAAAAACGACAACACCCAAAGCAGAGATATAAACTGTGACAATACGGTGGCTATAGCCGCTCCCCGCACGCCCCAGCCAAATCCGGCGATAAATAAGGCATCCAAAACGATGTTGCACAGCGCGCCGGAGATGAGCCCCCCCATGGCATATTTCGGCGAACCCTGAGCCCTGATGTAACCGCTCATTACAAACGCAAAAGTCGAAAAAGGGACGCCCAAAACTATTATATTAAGGTATTCTTCCGCGATTTCACCGACAACGCCGCTTCCTCCGCTTATCCTTACGATGGAGGGCGCGTAAAAGTAACCTGCCAGGCTTAATATCAAAGAAGCGGCAAGAGCCATGGATAGACCGTTGCCGAGGATTTTCTCCGCGCGCCGTTTTTTTTGCTCCCCAAGCGCTATCGATATCAGCGCCGCCCCCCCGGCGCTCGGCATAATGGCGAGCGCAAAGCTGAACAACATATACGGGAAACATATACTGACTGCGGCAAGCCCGCCCGCGCCCACGTAATGGCCGATAAATATACGGTCTACTATGTTATAAAGTGAATGAGCGAACATTCCCAAAATTGACGGAAGCGCGAACCTGATTATAAGCTTTATGATAGGATCCGTTCCCATATAGTCAGATTTAGAGCCTGCTTTTACCCCTTCCATTTCACTAAGTGCTTCCTTATGAATCCGAGCGGGTTATATGTCATCTTAGCTTGCCTCAAGCCTTCAATCCCCATGTCCTGCTCCCTGTTGACCACGCTGAATTTTTCCGCGTCCGTATTTTTGAGGAAAATTTGATTTATTCCCTGATACACGCCCTTATATGAGTCCAGGTAAAACCCTTTTTCAAAATGGATTATCACGGTTCCGCCGCCAATGTCCTCCGCTATCGTGTAAGCGACAAGTTTACCGTCGATTCTCAATGCCCCTCCCACTATTCCGGGCAGGCTTTCCCAATCCGATAATATCCTGCTTACCGCTGTATTTTCATCCAGAGCCCAATTTGACCCGTCACTCCCCTTAAGCCTGTGCCATTCAGATTGGAGCGCCTTTACCTCCTCTATATTTTTGGTATTTATTTCCTCATAGGCCGGATCATATTTCAGAAATTGGGAAAGAAGGTTTTTCTTTTTGTG
>Ga0099364_10005705_pt1 | contig 18402 bp, 14 predicted proteins | sample TergutTh196P3_FD_73070 | JGI IMG/M metagenome (GOLD analysis project Ga0099364, IMG submission 73070) | Microcerotermes parvus P3 segment gut microbial communities from Pointe-Noire, Republic of the Congo - Th196 P3 | ecosystem: Host-associated > Arthropoda: Insects > Digestive system > Gut ...
ACACAGCTTTCGGGCTTGAAAGAGATTAGCGGCATTGAGCAGATGAAGGAAGCCGCAAGGATCATCCACGGCAAAGGCGCCAGGCATGTTTTTATCAAGGGGGGCGCCAGGCTGCGGGAAGCCCTGTCAGCCGCCCAGCCCAAGGCAGTGGACCTCTTTTTTGACGGGAAAGAATTTCATGTGCTTGAAGAGGCCCTGGTAAAAACCGACTGGAACCACGGCGCTGGCTGCACCACATCGGCTGCCATCGCCTCGGGCCTTGCCCTGGGTTTGCCGGTACTGGACGCAGTGGTTCTGGCGAAGAAGTTCATTACCGCAAGCCTTAATGCCGGCTTTGCCCTGAACCAGTGGGTCGGCCCAGGCAATCCTTCGGCCTGGCGGAAAGATAGGCTGTTTGGGAATTAATGTGCTATTACACGCTGATATTCTTTAAACAATAGCCCTTGCCTCAAAGCCGTTTTTTTAGTATGCTTATAGTTAGAGATTTTCTCTATTTTCCAATTTAACACCAAAAAACACAAGGAGTTCTGCCATGGCGAAGCATCAGTTTCAGACAGAGGTGAGCCAGCTTCTCCACCTCATCATCCATTCCCTTTATTCAAACCGGGAGATATTCCTCCGGGAACTGGTTTCCAACGCCTCCGATGCGCTGGATAAGCTCAAGTACCTTAGCGTTGCCGAGGAGGCTTACAAGTCCCTCAGTTTCGATCCCAGGATCGACATTTCTTTCGACAAAGATGCCAAGACCCTTACGGTTTCCGACAACGGCATCGGCATGAACGAGGCGGATTTGATCGAGTCCCTGGGAACCATAGCCAGGTCGGGGACAAAGGCCTTTTTGGAAAAGCTTACGGCGGACGCAAAAAAAGACTCGAACCTGATAGGCCAGTTCGGGGTGGGCTTTTACTCGGCTTTTATGGCGGCGGAAAAAATCGAGGTCATCAGCCGCAAGGCCGCAGAGGAGGCGGCATGGAAATGGTCCAGCGCAGGCAGTGACAGCTACGACATTGAGCCTTACGGACGGGACAGCCAGGGCACCACGGTGATCCTGCACCTTAGCGAAGAAGGGAGCAGTTTCGCCAACCGCTGGTCTATCGAGGACATCATTAAGCGCTATTCCAACCATGTGGCCTTCCCGATTTACCTCACCTACGATGAAAAAGAATATGGAGACAAGGGCGAGGAGAAGGGCAGCAAGACCAAATGCGAGCGGATCAATTCCGGCACAGCCATCTGGCGCAGGGCCAAATCGGAACTCAAAGACGAGGACTACAAGGAATTTTACAAACAGATAGGCCACGACATGGACGAGCCCCTTTTCTACGTCCACACAAAGGCCGAAGGGACCCTGGAATACTCCACCCTCTTCTACGTGCCCCAAAAAGCCCCATTTGACCTTTTCCATGCGGACTACAAACCCGGCGTAAAGCTCTACGTTAAGCGGGTATTCATCACCGATGACGATAAGGAACTCATGCCCACCTGGCTCCGCTTTGTCCGGGGGGTCATAGACTCCGAGGACCTGCCCCTGAACGTGAGCCGGGAGATTCTTCAGCAGAACAAGGTACTCGTGAACATCAAAAACGCCTCTGTCAAAAAACTCCTTTCTGAGTTCAAGTCCCTCGCGGACAAGGCCGCCGCAGGCGACGAAGAAGCTAGGGAGAAATGGGAAACTTTTGTGGGCCAGTTTAACCGGCCCCTAAAAGAAGGCCTGTACTCTGATTTTGCCAACCGGGAAGCAATCCAGGAACTGATCCGGTTCAAGAGTTCTCAGTTCGAGGGCCGGACAAGCTTCTCCGATTATGTTTCCCGGATGAAAGGCGATCAAAAAAATATCTACTATATAACAGGGGGCGACGAGAAAACCCTCAAGGCCTCGCCCCTCCTGGAAGCCTATACTGCCAAGGGCCTTGAAGTGCTCATCATGGACGACGAGATCGACGACATCGTGATCCCCTCCCTGCACAGTTACCGCAAGGAAACGCCCGGCACTGACGGCAAGACCGAAAGCCAGTCTTGGGACCTAAAGGCCGTGAACCGCTCCGGCGCTGACGAAGAGCTGGGGGAAAAGGCCGACAAGGACGCGGAAAAGGAGATAAAGCCTGTAATCGAAAAGATCAAAAAGGCCCTGGGGGATAGGGTAAAGGACGTGAAGCTTTCACGCCGCCTCCACGACTCACCTTCCTGCATCGTGGCTGACGAAAACGATCCCACCATGCAGATGGCCCAGATGCTCAAGGCCATGGGCCAGGCCGGGATGACCGACATAAAACCCATCCTGGAAGTCAACGGCGAGCATCCCATCCTAACGAAGCTCAAGGAAACCGAGGACGAGGAACGCATCGCTGACATCGCCACAGTGCTTCTGGATCAGGCCCTGCTGGTGGAAGGCGTGAAGGTTAAGGACCCGGCAGACTTTGTTAAGAGGCTTAACCGGCTGCTGTCATGAGAGGCTTATGATATAAAATATAAGCATGGGCAGAAAAAACGCAAAGCCCCTTTTGTTTAGGAATCTGCTTTCCGACCATTTTTCCGATACCTGGAGGCTGCTTTCGGAAAGCTCCAGATTCTTGAGCAGAGTCCCGGACTTTGCAGGCTATGAAGAAGATCTCCGTGTCTGGCGGCGGGATCTGCAGGGCGCAGGCAAGAGTGGGGAGGAACAAAGGCGGATCCGGCAGGAGATAATCGAACTCCGCAAATCCCTCCGCGAGCAGGGTTATGACCTGAGCCTTGCAAGCCAGAATTTGCTGCTGGATGGCTTCCGCAACGATGCTTCCCTTGCGGAAGGTTTTCGCAGGCTGGTGGTCTTTTTCTGCGATGCCGATATTCATTGGCTTGCCGGGGGTGACAACCACATCACCCTGGCAGAGCTGCTGGAACAGCAGTTGCGCCACATTTTCCAAAGGCGGCCTGCCGCTATCCGTTCCAAGCATTACCTGTGGTATTGCAGAAGGGGAAACGATCTTGTCCTTTCCGGATCGGACACCGAAACGAAAGACGATTTTAAAAGGCTAGAGGCGATAGCCGAGGCAAAAAGCCTGTTCATTCTATCGAAGCTAAAGGGGCTTAGGTAATTTGTTTTCTCATCTGATTTGCGTCCAAAAATCTCCGATAATCTAAACGTGATCCGAAAATTCTGGCCAAGTTTTTTCCTCTTCTCCGCCCTGCTGCTCCCTGCCCAGGAGCTGCTCCGGGGAGAGGTCAGGGTGGAACAGGAGACCATTTACGGCGCATATGTGGAAGAAGAATACCCGCTGTCCAATGAAAGCGCCTACCGCCGGGCCCTTGAAATGGCGGCCATGTTTTTTTCAGCCCAGATCTACGGCTGGTCTTTCTACTATGACATAGGCGAGCGGGCCAGGGGCATTGCGGAGGAACTGGAACTTAGCCCCCTGGGGGAAATCCGCTGGGGAGACCCTGGGCTTTATGTCACGCACGCCCGTTTTGAAAACCTTGTCCTTTCTGCCTGGATGGATTACCGGCCCACGGAAGCCCAGCGCCGGCGCCTTGATATGTGGAAAATGGGAAGCGTCAGGACCGCCCAGGCCATTGGTTACGCCCCCTTGGGCGGCCCGGTGGAAATTTCTGACTGGCTTGCCATAAGAAAGGCCGCCCTGGAAGATTCCGCCAGGGCCGCCCTGCGGGCCATGCTCCAGGGCAGCGAGCGTAACCGCCCAAAGGAAGTTACGGGCTTCATCTGCCTTCAGAGCTTTCCCACCTTTTTTGTTGACTCAGGCCGCTGGGCCGCCAGGGCCCGCTTCAGGGTGGAAATTACGGAAATCATTCCCTTTGCGGCTTATTGATATCTAAACTTGACCCGCAATTATCTGGCAAAAACCGTTGATAACTTTTTACAAGCATTTTTGGAGAATTTCCGATGCTAAACCTGACAGCGGTTAGAATATTTATTAAAATACCTTCCTGTCGCAAGAATAAAAAAGCTATTCTGTATTATTTAACCATACTGCGGAATACCAATTCTGTTCCTCATCTAGTTCTTTGAGTGCTTTTATGGGTAAGCCGAGTTTTTTTACAGTACTGGATACATCAATGCCAACACTATGAAATGCCGGGCGTGCCTCTTTTACATTTCTGCATGCCTGACCGCTTCTACCTGCGCAATCAGTACAGAGAGCACAATCAGACATTGAGAAGGCAAGCATATCTCCGTCCAGAAATGCCTCCCGCTCTACTGCAAAAGCAGCTTTTTGGGCAATCTGCACAATACGAGAATGTATTATAAGTACAGACTTATACTTGCGTAACAGCGGCTCAAATTCCCATGGCTTAAGAAAACCCTGCCTTGACGGGCAAGTACAGCCTTTACCCCAATCAAGGCATCCAAACATGCATTTTAAAATGGTTCTTCCGTCAAATACTATATCATCCGGCTTAACAATAAGCGCATGTTCTGCACCAATAGATATAGCAAGTTCTATGTACTTTTTCATTTTACAAGTTTAATCTTTTTTCACTGGAAAATATACCGTATAAGTTTCATGTCCAATATTGTAAAGAGGCACAAAACGTATATTCACCGGCTGATCTACAGTTCTCCAGAACGGGAGCCATTCATTCCATCTGCGTTCACCATCAGGGGTAAAAAAACTTTCCGGATTATCAATATCCCCATAGAGGGTTCGTGATTCCCCGCAAAGTCCTGCCAATGCAACCGGCCCATCAAGAAAGGCAACTTCATTGGGACGATCCGGAAGAGGCCATGTTGACAGCTTCTTTGGTAGCTTGAGCGTTACCGTATCATCATTCCAGATCCGCCTGAGCAGAATGAATCCATTTTCTGTTTCATAAGGAGTCTCGACACCGTTAAGACACAGTACCGGTTCCCCTGCAAGCCAGGCGGGTTTACGGAAATAAACACCGAAATTCTTTCCTGCGCCATTAATCTGATATTTCATTGCCCAGCATGAAGGCCTGTCATGATACTCCGCATTGACCGGAAGTATCCTGATATTTTCTCCAGCCAGTGGATCTTTTTCTTGTCTGATAAAAACCTGAGCGTCTCCGTTCTTTATAGTTGTCTCCGCAGAAAGATACTGGGAAATAACTATATCATTGCCTTTCATAAAAAGAATAGATTCGTTAAAATTAGCATTAGCCTGCACTACAGTACAATGGCAGCACCAGAAATGATCCGTTTCACTGCCCCATACTTTTTTTGAACCAGCAGCCAGTGGAAGGTAATAAATAAGATGGCCCCGGGGTATAGGTTTATCTTCATTACATATCCAAGTAATATGCATATCTTCTTCCCAATAGCCCTGGGCAAAAATGCCATTATAGAGGTTACGTTCCCAATAATCAGCGTATTTGGGATCACCAGTCCATTTATAGATATACTGGGCAAGGCGCATCATGTGGTAAACCACGCAATGTTCCTGGTTCATATCGCTGAGCCGCCCGGATTGCTTAAAAGGAGGAGTCCACATCTCGCCGTCGGTTTGTCCGCCTGTAACATACATGCCCCGATCATCTACCGCAAGCTTCCAGTAACGTTCCACAATGTCCCGGTAACGGGCTTCTCCTGTTACCTCATAAGATCGCGCTACACCGAGTATTTCCGGAACCGTGGTATTAGCATGCATATTTGTAAGTACATCCTTGCCTTCCATGAGCGGATCATAAAGATGAGGCCTTTCATAACGACGAATTAGATCCAGGTATTTTTGTTGGCCTGTCAACCCATAGAGGTCGGCCCATAACTCCAGGATTCCTCCGGTTTCCTCAAAATCCATCATTTCATCCATGGTTTCCCGGGAAATATCGGCAGTAAACTCATGAAACCAGTTGCCGCAGCCATCCAGGACTTTCAGGGCTGTTTCATTGCCGGTAATGACATTCATATCTAAAAGCCCCATCATCACTTTGTGGCATACATACTGGGGTGCCCAGACGCGTTTCCCATTTTTAATCCAGTGCAGATATTTTTCAGGTATGGGAAAGGCCCACTGTCCGCCATTTTCTTTTTGGCATAGGGCAATTTCATCAACAATGAAATTCGCCTTTTCCAGAAGCTCCCTGTTTTTCGTTTGTTTTATAAGCCGGGCTGCGGCACTGAGCCAATGGCCGGTAAAAGTCCCCCTTATTTGAGAAAAAGGAGAATCCCAGCCCCAATGAATATCTGTCTTTTTCTTATTGTTATTCATTAAACCTGCCTCAAAATGAAAAGAAAATAACAAGTTTTCATTTTTAAGGCTCAGTAGGTATTTCAAATTACGTTCCAATTTCGTTTTAGCCAAACTGTTAAGCAGGTTGACATTGTCTAATGAACACAGCATTGTTTCCATTATTTTTCTACTCCTTTATTTACTAGGCCTGCCACGAAATACTGTTGGCAAAAATAATACAACACAAGACATGGTATTACGGTAATGATTGCGGCGGCCATCTGGACTGGGATTGTGGACTGCATCTCCAGGGCATTAAGAAGGTACATTAACGCCAATGCGGAAGTACGCCATTCTTCTCTGGTAATATATATAAGCGGCGCAAAAAAGTCGTTCCAATGATACATAAAAATATAAATTGCTGAAGTAGCCAGTGCGGCCTTTGATAGGGGCAGGTAAATATTCCAGAATATCCTGAATCTGCTGCATCCATCAATTTTGGCGGCTTCTCCTAACTCCGTAGGAACTCCCAGAAAAAACTGTCGTAATAAAAAAACCTGAAAGGCATCCGCAAAAAAAGAAGGTGCCCAAAGAGGTGCCATGGTTCCGTATAGATTTAAATGTACAAAAAGAATAAAACGAGGGTAAAAAATCACTTCTCTGGGAAGCATCATGGTAGCTAATACTAAAATAAAAAGCTGGTTTTTATATTTCCAACGCTGAGTTGCAAAAGCGTATGCTACTAATGTACAAGAGCTTAAATATCCAATGAGATTTATAGCTGTTAACCAAACGCTGTTGTAAATATATTTTTGAAAACCATATTCAATGAAAAGCCTGTAAAAATTATTGAACGTTGGCTCTTTTGGAATCCATTGAATAGGAATTAAAAATACAGCCCCCGGTTTTTTAAAAGCTGTAGAAATTTGCCAGAAGAAGGGCATGATAAACAGAAACGAAATGCCAATCAGTATCAGATAAATAATCACCCTGGCTACCGGATCTCTTACTTCCCCAGGTTGACAGGATGTTCTTAATCTGTACCTGCTCATAAATTATCCCCTTCGGCACTGCCATAGTAAATGCGGCCTCTGGTTGCCCTTAGAACAATTATCGTAATAATGAATATAATAAAAAACAGTATCCATGCCTGGGCACAGGCTTCTCCCATTTTCCGGAAGACAAAAGCGTTCCTGTATATGTAAAAAGCATAAAAATGGGTTGACTGATTAGGACCGCCCCTAGTCATCACAAAAGCCTGAGTGAAGGTCTGTAATGCGCCGATTATACCCGTAAGCAGAGTAAAAAGGAGTATGGGACTTAGGCCAGGAAGAGTTATATGAAACAAACGGCCAAAAAAACCCGCTCCATCAATATGCGCTGCCTCGTAGCGCTCTGTGGGAATTCCCTGTAAGCCGGCAAGGTATAGCACCATATTGCCGCCTATCCCCCAAAGAGACATGATTACCAAAGATGGCAAAGCCCAATGCTGATCGAAAATCCAGCCCGGTCCTCTAATACCAAAAATTCTGAGTACGTTATTAATAATTCCGAAATCGGGATTGTAGATCCACATCCACAAAAGAGCGATCACTACCCCGGATATTACTGCGGGCAGATAAACAATGGTTCTTACCATCTTCATCCCCGGCAGCTTGTTGTTCAATAATATTGCAACGAATATTGAAAAAACGATCATGAGGGGGACCGATGTGACTGTGAAAACCAAGGTAATCCTTACGGATTTATAAAACAGAGGATCCTGAAAAATCGTTCTATAATTTTCCAGGCCTACCCAAACCGCCGGGGTCAGGATATTCCACCTGGTCATACTGATTAACAGTGAAGCAACCATGGGAATAAAAGTCAGCCCCACAAATCCGATAATCCAGGGCGAAGCGAAAGCTAAAAAAGCAATCGTATCCGCCCTTTGGATTGAAAGTACTTTTTTATTCATTACTATTATTGGGATTCCCTCAATAACCTTTCAAGACCCTCATGTACTCTTATAGCACATTCTTCGGGAGTAATGTTATTTGCTCTAAGGTCATCAAAATTCGGAGTGAAAACCATCTCGATCATTTCCTGCCAGTTGCTAAGATTAGCATATCCATTGGTAGCATAAGAAATAGAAGACACCCTGAGGCCATGGTTTGGAGGGAAACCTGGCCCATATAGAATTTCAGGCCTTGAAGCTATCTCCTCGTTAATCACTGTAATAAGCCCGAGCCCAGAAAGAATTTCCTGTCCTTCATCTTCCTGGAAGAATCTGGCAAATGCATATGCCAAATCAGGGTTTCTGCTTGCCCTATTTACAGCGTACCCAGCATAATATGCAGCAGTTCGTTGGGGAAATCCAGGTCGTATGGGCATATTAGCCATATCCCATTCGAATGCCGTAATATGCCGCCTGCCAACTGGAGCCCAGCAGCCGTCTACATCCATGGCAATTGTGCCCGAATCAAAAGAAATCCCTTCAACAAAAGTGGTCCACGAAGGGGCAATTCTGTGCCTCCAGATTGCATCCTGTATAAAACGAAGAGCTTCAACTGTCTCCGGGCTATTAAAAACAACTCTGGTTGGATTATCCATGCTGTCAAAAATATTCCCTCCAAAGCTATAAATAAGATAGAACAAGTTAGGCGGCCAATTGGGGAAGGTAAAGGCATAGCGCCTCTCAGGCCCTTCCACATCATTGGAAAGTCTTAATGCTGCATCAAGAAAAGTATCCCAGGTCCAGGTATCATTTGGGTAAGGTACACCTGCCTCATCAAAGAGATTTTTATTATAAAAAAGAAGTAAGGTATCATGACCATTAATAGTCGCCACAGAACGACCTTTATACTGAAATGAACCATACATATGTTGCGCAAATTTGGGATCGCTATAAAATGCCCGGTCTGCTTCAAACCTATCAGTCAGGTCGGCAATAAGCCCATAACTCGCCCAAGCACTGAAATAATGGGGATGCCCATACAATACATCCGGAGCATTTCCGCCAAGGAACATGGTGTCGATCCTTGCAACATAATCCTCAGGGATATACTCAAGGTGCACCCTGACCCCGGGGTGCCTCCTTTCGAAAGCGGCTATAATTTCCTCATTTACAATCCTTTCATCCACAGAACCCCAGGTAGCAAAGGTAATTGAACCCCTAAGTACGCCATCAGAAGAAACTTCCTGTGAAACCTGTCCCCTAGGCCTACAAGATACCGTAAATGCAATTATTCCCAGCAAGAGGAATACAAACCCCGTAACAAAAATTCGTTTCATATTGTTCTCCTTGTTATTTTTTCGATTTTTGTTATAAATAACATATCATGATAATGATCCTGTTGTCAAGCATTATTTTAATTTTATTTTCTTGACAATTAACAGAATAACTGATATGTTAATAATAACATTTTTGAAATTATTCAACTGTAATGTAAGGAGCATCTGAATGAAAAAATTCCTGAATGATCCAGAAAAAATCATGGATGAGACCATGATCGGATATGCATTATCAAATAATAAAAGACTTGTCCTCCCAGAAGGAACCCATAACATGATGCGGAAAATCCCCAAGGCAAAAGGCAAGGTAAAGCTGGTTGTAGGAAACGGCGGTGGACATGAGCCGGGGCTTATGGGTTGGGTAGGGCTCGGCATGTACGACTTGGACTGCCTGGGCGATATTTTTACCGCCCAATCAGCTAAAGTATTTGCCGAAGCTATTCAAGAGATGTGCGATGACAGCCCTGTTCTCCTTACTATTGCCAATCATCCAGGAGATGTTGTTAACGGAAACCTGGCTTATTCAATATGCAAGAAAAGCGGAATGCAGGTCGAAAAAGTCTTATTCTATGATGATATAGGTTCAGCCCCTAAAGGACAGGAAGAGGAACGTCGTGGCATGGCAGGGATTATGTTTTCGATAAAATGTGCTGGCGCTTTGGCTGAGGCAGGAGCTTCCCTGGAAGAATGTGTCAAAATTTTTGAAAAGGCCAGGGATAATGTACGAACCATTGCCCTTACCCTTGGCAGCTGTACTCATCCGGCAACAGGGCTAGTAATGATGGAAACTCCCAAAGACATAGTTGGTTTGGGCGCTGGAGTTCACGGTGAAAGCGGTTCCATGGAAACTCCCTTCGCCCCAAGCAAGGAACTGGCCAAAGTTACTACATCTCTTTTGGTGGAAGATAAACCTTTTGGAAAAGGTGATGAAGTCTGTGTGCTGATAAACGGAATGGGGGCAACTTCACTGATGGAATTAAGTATTTTTTATAAAGATGTTTGTGAATACTTGGATGGCATTGGCATAAAAGTGTACGATGGAACTGCTGGAAATTATGTTACCACTCAGGAGATGAGCGGTCTTTCCTTGTCCTTGTTCAAACTAGATGATGAACTTAAAAAATACTGGGATGCACCCTGTAGTACACCAGCCTATACTAATTTATAATTTAATTATGAATACTCATCACAGGCAAGCTTTGATTGCGAAGATGTACTACATCGACAAGATTAAACAGAATGAAATAGCCAGATATTTTAATTTATCATCAATGATGGTTTCCAGAATCCTTAAAGAAGCGGAGAATGCAGGTATTGTAAGTTTTCATGTAAAGATGCCATGGCGGTTGGATATGGAGATCGGTGGCACGGTATTGAAAAAATACGGTCTTGATGATTGCTTTGCTTTTGATATAGAAGACGATGATGAAACACCATTTAAATTGGGCTCATATCTTGCAGATTATTTTTCTCAGATATTGCCAAAAAAAAATGCGATAGTAGGGCTTTCCTGGGGTAATACAATTTCAAAATTTGTTAAAGCCCTGCCCTATATACAGGTAAAAAACTGCAGCCTGGTACAGCTTACCGGCACTTTCTACAGCATTAGTAATTTAGTAAATACTTCAGACATATTGAACGAGATATCAAAAAAACTTGACGGCAGTCGGATCTACCTGCTGCATGCGCCTCTTTACGCTCCTTCAAAAGAGGTACGGGACAGTCTTTTGAATGATCCGGTTAATAAAATTATCTGGCAAATGTCAGAAAAATCTGATATCAATATTATTGGTTTAAGTGATTTAAGTTCCAAGTCCAATACTTTAAAATCTGGTACAATAAATGAAGATGATTTCAAAGAACTTTCGCTTTTGAATTCAATTGGCGATCTGGCAGGTACATTTTTAGACAGCAGCGGAGACCCGCTGCACTGGAGTAAAAGAGATTTTAATACAGGAGTTGCTTTACACCACATCAGTCGCGCAAAACGTGTTATATGTGTTGCCGGTGAATTCAGGAAAATTGAAATACTACGCAAGACATGCGAAAAAAAATATTTTAATGTCTTGTTTACAACAAAAACAATAGCAGAAGAACTTTTAAAGCAATAAAGGAATTAAATTATGGAAGTATTTGATATAAAAGATATGCATAAAATGCTCCACGAAATAAGCGATCTCTTGATATCTAACGAAAAAGAATTATGTAAACTGGACAGCTACATCGGAGACGGTGATCACGGGATAACTATCAGCAGGGGCTTTAAGGCGGTAAAGGCCAGGCTTGATGAAGAGCCAGGCATGAATATTAAGGAATTGTTCATTGTAACGGGTGGAACCTTATCCGAAAAAATGGGTGGGGCAATTGGGCCGATTTTTGGAGGTATCTTTACTTCTATGGGAGAAGCCAGTGACAGCGAAAGTATAGATATAAAAAAATTAGCCATTATGTTACGGGAAGGACTGGAAAATGTAATGATTATTGGAGACACAAAACGTGGTGACAGAACACTTGTGGATGCCCTCCACCCAGCAGTGGAATCCCTTGAGGCAGATGCTAAAAAGGAGGTATCACTTTTAGAAGCCTTAGATAATGCGGCAGAAGCTGCTAGAAAGGGCGTTGAAGAAACAAAAACCATGATTGCGAAAAAAGGACGGGCAAAATTCCTACAGGAAAAATCTTTGGGATATCCGGATGCCGGTGCAAAATCAATGAGCCTTGTATTTTCCGCAATTGCGGATTATTGCAGGAAATATGCATGATTCTAATGTTATGCAATAACAAGTAAGCTAAAAGAGAATAAAAGATGCCATTAATTACTTTAACAGAAATATTGAAAGACGCGCATAATAAAAAATATGGCATTGCCATGTTTGATGTACATAATCTCGAAATGACCAATGCGGTAATTGAGGCTGCCGAAGCTGAGCACAGCCCTGTAATTTTAGCACTTGCTGAAGTACATGCCATACCGTTAAAAGCACTTAATGATATATCCAATATTATTGTGCACGCAGCTCGTCAGGCTTCTATACCGGTATGCGCACATTTTGACCACGGAATAAGTCTCGAAAACTGTATCCGAGTTATGCACAGGGGTTTCACTTCTGTTATGTATGATGGTTCAGTTTTACCCTATGATGAAAATGTAAAAAACACAGCTGAAGTTGCCAGAATTGCCGCACTCTTTGGAGCGTCGGTGGAAGGCGAACTTGGTCATGTTGGAAACAATGAAGGTGGAGAGGAAGACGATGCAAATCTGGTACTAACCGATCCGGCACAAACTGAGGATTTTATTAATAAAACTAAAATCGATGCCTTAGCTGTTTCCATAGGAACAACACACGGATTCTTTAAGAATACCCCAAAGCTAGATCTGAATAGGCTGGAAGCAATACGTGAAAGATGTCAGGTTCCTCTGGTTCTTCATGGCGGCTCAGGGCTTAGCGATATGGATTTCTGCAATTGCATACAAAAAGGTATATCAAAAATTAATATTTACACAGAATTCGTGCAGATGGCTATTGATGCAATTCGCAAAAATGCCGACCGATCAAATTACCGGGATCTTATGCAATTGTCAATCGAGCATATGAAAGAATATGTTTGTCAAAAACTGCGGCTTTTTGGTTCTTCCGGAAAAGCATAATGAAGTTTTATTCGTAAACCCTTTGCCAGAAAATGCTTCCCTCGGGGCAGGCTGCCTCCGGCCCCCAGCGGCCCTCCCCTTGCCGGTTTTTGCCGATAATTGCGGGTCAAGTTTAGGCATCAGCGAGCGTAGAGCAAAAAATTGCTATTTTCGAGCAAGATATTTGATATATATTTTACCCCAAGCGGCTTATAATTAGTGTCTGTCCGCAAAGTCCATTGCTTTGTGGGCATACACTATTTACAAGAGGTTTTATTCATGAGCGATTTTTCCAATACTTTTAATGAGATTTCTGAATTATTGCAGAAGGGAAAAGCCAAAGACATTGTCGCCTCCGTGGAAAAAGCTTTGGTTGAAGGCGCGGCCCCGGCGGATATTCTTGAAAAAGGCCTGATTTCAGGGATGAACGTTATCGGCGGGAAATTCAAGAATGGGGAAGTTTTCGTCCCGGAAGTGCTGATTGCGGCCAGGGCAATGAACCATGCTTCAGCCGCCCTTAAACCGGCCCTTATGAAGGCGGGGGTGCAGCCTGTCGGCAAGGCCCTTATTTGCACGGTAAAGGGGGATCTGCATGACATCGGGAAAAACCTTGTCAAAATGATGATCGAAGGCAAAGGCGTTGAAGTGATCGACTTGGGGGTGGACTGCGGCAATGAAAAAATTGTTGAAACCTTGCAGACTTCGGATGCCAAGGTTGTCTGCCTGTCGGCCCTGCTTACCACCACCATGCTGATGCAGAAAGAAGCGATTGATGCCATCAAGGCGGCGGGCATTCGGGACAAGGTAAAGATCATGGTAGGCGGCGCGCCGGTAACCCAGAGTTTTGCCGACGAGATAGGCGCCGATTCCTATGCCCCGGACGCAGCCTCGGCAGCGGATGCCTGCCGGGCGTTTTTTGCCTAGCGAAGGTATGCCTGCGCTAGGTATACTTGTACTATTGAAGAATTTGCAGAAAACATGCTGTTCGGTGTACAATAAGGCACCATGCAGGTTAAGTACGATCGTTGGTATTTAAAAGAAATTCTTGATATCAAGCAACTGAAAAAGCTGTTCGAGTATTTCTCCATAATTACGAACCTGGACGTGGCTCTTTTTGATTTTGCGGGCCATGAAATTCTCGCCGTCAGAAAGGAAAATTCCGTCTGCCATTCTGCGAGGAATGGCGCGAAATGCCGGGAGCACATTAGCGCAGGCAGCCTGCGCTCCTCGGAGCTGGGGGAACCCTACATCTGCGCCTGCGGCTGCGGCCTTATCATGTGTTTTTCCCCGATTATGTATAAGGAGCGGCTCATAGGTTCCATTGCCTGCGGCCCGGCGGTGCTTTGGGATGCCGATGAAGTGGCGATGAAGGAATTTCAGGAAAAAACCAAAGACATGCGCATTAACGTGGACATTCGCAAGCTGTTCCATTCAATCACTTCCTGTACCTGCACAAATATGGCCGGCTCTGCGCAGATTCTCTTTATTATCGTTAACAGCCTGACCAAAGAACACAGCGCATATCTGGAGCAGCGGGCCAGGATTACCGAGCAGCAGGCGCGGATAGCCGAATTGATCATCAGCCAAAAAGAGATGGCCAATTCAAAAACCAGAAAGGAACTTCGCTTTTCAGCCCCTTATTACCCAATAGAAAGGGAGAAAGAGCTTATTGTCTGCATGCAAAACGGAAATATTGAGCAATCGAAAAAAATATTAAATATTCTTTTGGGGGAGATTTTTTCCTATGCCGATGGAAATCTGAATACAATTAAGATGCGGCTCTTTGAGCTTGTTGCCTTTTTTTCCCGGGCAGCAGCTGAAACCGGCGCTCCCATATCCGACATAAATCAGGTTGCCGCAAATTCGTACAGCATTATCCATGGGGATATGGACTTTGAGCAGATTTGCTTCCTTACAAGCCAGGCCATGGAAGAATTCGCCCTATTAATAGGCCGCAACCGCAACCCAATAAATCTCAATGAATACCTTTCCAGGGCTGTGGATTATATTGCCGTCAACTACGCAGAGGAATTGACCCTGAAAAAGGTATCGAGCGCCGTATTTATCAGCGCTTTTTATTTGAGCCACCTGTTCCGCAAGGAAATGAACACCACTTTTTCCGAATACCTATGCAAAACCCGCATAGAAAAAGCCAAGCTTTATCTAAAAAACGAAAAAGACCCACGAATTCAGGAAATAGCGGAAAAAACCGGATTCAACAACCCAAATTATTTTACCAAGTCTTTTAAGAAGATAACCGGGGTGGCTCCAAGGGAGTACAGGAAATTTTTTGAATAGGGAGCCTCTTGGTCACTTGTTTCAATCAAATACGACAATAATTGTCTTGATTTCAAAAGCCCGGAATTCCAGAAAAAGCGCTTCCCCGGCAACCGGAATGCTCTGCGGATTTCCTTCCAGCATATCCGTCTCATAAGCGGAAACCAGAGAGCGGTTAAAATGAAGCTCAGTTGACACCGGCCCTCCGAGGCTTTCGTAAAGCCGGATCATCATGCTTCTCCCCTCCTTATCAGGGCCATTGCACGATTCGGGAGCTTTGACAGATTCGACGATGACGCTCTCTCCTTCAACCCAAAAGAGGGAGTATTCTTCGCCGCCTGACTTAGCGGCACCCGCAGAGACAGGCTCCGCCCTGCTGGCAGGAGCGTTCAGCCCGTAAGCCATGCGGACAACACCGGATTCCCCAAAGGGGCCTGCAAACGGGAGCAGGGCATAGGTAAAGCGGTGCTGCCCCCTGTCTGCGTCAGGATCGGGCGCTATGGGCGAGCGGAGGAGGGTCAGCCGCACACGGCCCCCATCGGCATCATGGCCGTATTTGCAGTCGTTAAGCAGGGCGATGCCTCCGCCTTCTTCCTCAAAGCTGACCCACTTATGCGCGCAAAATTCAAAACGGGCCCTGTCTTGCGGAAGGTTCCGGTGGGTATTCCGCAGAAGATGGCCGTACTGCACCTCGCAGCGTATCTGCGTTGCGTCCAAGGCTGTATCAAACTGCACTTTTAGAAGCCGCTGCTTTTCCTGCCAGTCCGCCAAAGTCTCAAAATCGATCCTTTTGGCATGGGCATAAAAAACCGTGTCCTGGGTAATGAGGGATGCTTCGCCGATCTTGTATTTCCGCCTGATTTTAAAGCAGACAGGCCCTGACGCGGAGATCTCCGTGGAAAGGAGCCTGGTTTCTTCGCTGAGATAATGCGTCCAATCAGCGTCAATGTCCCATGCCTCCCAAAGCATTGGCACGTCCTGGGCGCTGATAAAGCCATTGAAAACCCCGCCGGGCGCTATCAATTCCCGGCCTCTTTCAAGGTCCAGAAGGCTTGCGATTCTGCCCGCATCGTCAAACGCTATCTCGTAAAAAGGAGTCTTTAGGCTGTTTCCCCGGAATGTAAAATAAGACGATGTCGGGCTATACTCCACGGGGAACAGGGTGGCCCAGCCCAGGGGAGGAACATTAGGGCAACACACCGCCATCTCAGCTCCGTCCATTGCGACAAAGCGCTGAACGGGAAATACCGCATCGCCTGTTTCGGCTTTGAGGGCCGAGGCCCCTTTCAGGAGATCCGCTGGAAAGCAGGTCGGATCATTGCGTTCCCAAGAAAGATCATTGTACACCCTGAGGCCGGACTCTCCGCCTGCTTTGCAAAGACAATTCATCATGCTTTTAGACAGATCCGTCAGATCCGCTTCGATGTTTCTATAGTCCTCTTTCGCTTCGTCATAGACCCTGCCAATGGATGAGCCTGGAATAATGTCGTGGAACTGGTTTGTAAGGAGGAGCTTCCAGTTTTTCAAAAGCCGCTCATGCGGATAGGGCGTTCCGGCTTCAAGCATCGCGATGCAGGAAAGAAACTCCGCGTTTCGCAATGCGAATTCAAGCTTGCGGTTAAACTGCTTTACTGCAGCCTGCGTTGTATATGTTCCCCGGTGTAGTTCCAGATAGAGCTCGCCCCGCCACTCCGGCCATTGGGCCTCATCCCCGAAAATTTTTCCCAGGGCATCGCTTGCCTTGCGCCATGATGATCTGGGCGCGCCTTCAAGGTCCTTGAGCCGCAGGGCCATCTCGAGATCCCCTCTTGCGGTTCCGCCGCCGCCATCGCCTTCGCCCACGGAATTGATTGCGGAAGACTGGATCTCCTTGTGCTGAATTTCCCTCCAGATCTCGGCAAGGTACTTGGGGCCTACCCTGCCGTTGTAGCCCTGCATGCGGGAAGAAATGAAATGGGTTTTTATGCCTGTCCCGTCAATGCCCCGCCAGATGAATGTATCGTAGGGGAAACGGGTGGTATCGTTCCAGTTGATCTTGCTGGTGACAAAGTAATTTATCCCGCAGCCTTTAAGGATCTGGGGCAGTGCGGCGGCATAGCCAAAAACATCCGGAAGCCAGAGCGTATCTCCTTCGCAGCCGAGCAGTTCCCTGAACGCAGCCTTCCCCACGAGGAACTGGCGGATCAGCGACTCCCCTCCGGTGATATTGCAGTCGGCTTCAACCCACATGCCGCCATTGGGTTCCCAGTTTCCATTGCGGTACGCCTCTTTCACAGCCTCGAAAATTTCCGGGTATTCGCGTTTGACAATTTCCAGTTGGGCGCTTTGAGTCTGGATAAAAACGAAATCCGGGTATTCCTCTGCGAGCTTTGCCATGTTTATGTAAGTGCGGGCGATTTTCCGTTCAGTCTCGGCTATGTGCCACAGCCAGGCATGATCAATATGCGCATGGCCGACAAGGTGAATCTCCGGCGCTGTCGCGCTGTTTTTTGAATCGAGGAGCGGGGCAATCCGCTTGCGGGCCTTCTCCGCCTCCTTCTCCAGAAGGCTGCCGGCAGAAGAATAATGAATCTCCATCAAGGCATCGTAGAGCCCGCGGATTATCCTGGCCTTGCGCAGGGAATTATCGTCCAGCTCTTTTGCCAGTTCCAAAAGGCATTGCGCATCGTAGTAAAGGCCGTAGACAGGCTCAACTCTTTCCACTAGGGCGCCGCCCGCGAATGTGTTGGGATAATCAGGAATTTGCCGGCCAATGGCAAGGAAAACCTGGCGGCCCTCGAAGGGCATGCATCCCTCGAAGTAATGCCCAGCGTAAGCCTCAATGTGCAGGGTATGGCTTCTCCCGTCTGCGGCCACCTTGATCTTTTTGTGCCTCATGTTAAAGGCCCCCATGGGTCTGCCGTCAATAAAGGCTAGGGAATCGGCGTTGGGCATTACCCTTAGGTAAAGGGGATAGGCGCTATCCGCCGGGGCGTTAAATGTGGAACGGAACCAGGAACAGTGCCAGGGCTTTCCGTATTCGTAAGGGCTGGGGATCTTTTTCCATTCAGCATCAGTGGGCGGAGAACGGAAGGTTTTGTCTGTCTCGAAGGTTTCAAA
>Ga0099364_10005706_pt1 | contig 18398 bp, 15 predicted proteins | sample TergutTh196P3_FD_73070 | JGI IMG/M metagenome (GOLD analysis project Ga0099364, IMG submission 73070) | Microcerotermes parvus P3 segment gut microbial communities from Pointe-Noire, Republic of the Congo - Th196 P3 | ecosystem: Host-associated > Arthropoda: Insects > Digestive system > Gut ...
TTTGACGTTAGGACTTTGACGAATGAATAACAATTCTTGAAATGTTATGATACCCCAATTCCAAAAAAAGACAAGACACTAGGGCGTGTTTACACTAAAGCGGCAAGTGCTTTGCAGAGAACCAATGGTAAATGCCATAAAAGCCCCGCTTCAATACCGCCCAAATACTTTCCACTCCATTGGTGTGTGCTATGCCATCAACATACTTCTTCGCAGAATGGTTGACGGTCTTATGTTCGTATGCTTTTTCCGGCACTGTTTCGTCCGTATCCTTGTCAATGTTAAGCTCTGCGGAGAGTTCTCGAACGGCTGCCGGGCTGGAGCCAAGCCCGTCGTAGGAGGCATGCTCATCGGTAAAAACAGTCGAACCGGCAACCACGTGCTCCTGGATCGCTCCCTGGATAGTTGCTTTGTCGGTGCGAGAAATAGTCTGCAGGACAACATAGCCCCCTCGCTCTCGCATACCGAGTACGGGAATCTTGCCGACCATTCCTCTGCCTTGATGCAACTTCTTACTCTCGTGTTTGTTCCTTTCCTTACCGCCAATGTAAGATTCGTCAACTTCGACAATGCCGGAAAGGAGTTTGACCGTCAGGTTACCGCAGGCAGCACGGATACGATGCTCTAAAAACCAAGCCGATGCTTGGCTAATGCCGAGTTCCTTTGATAACTGCAAGGATGATACTCCTTTCCGTGAAACGGTCAACAGGTACATGGCGTACAGCCATTTGTGGAGCGGAATATGCGACCGCTCAAAAATCGTGCCGACACGGATCGAAAAATCCTTGCGGCAATCATTACAACGATGAAAATTCGGAATGGATTTTCTTGGCGTAATGTTCCTGCCCTTACAGTAGGGACATTTGATTCCATCTACCCACAAAATCCCCGCGAGGTAGTCGATGGCGGACTGCTCATCGGGGAATTTTTCTATCAATTCGTAGGTCGATAAGACTTCTGCAACAGGTTTTTTCTTCTTGAGTGGCATAATATGAGTACGTGTTTACTCAGAGGTTGTAGGGAAGATTAACGAAAAATACTGGGAAAGGGCGAATGGGCGAAAGGACTATGATAATTGGGAAAGATTGAGAAGATAGGAAAAATGTAACAACGGAAAGGTTGCAGGGTAGAAGTCGCAGTCTTTTTCTTGAACCAATCAAACAAAATAGGTGTGATAGCCCAGAAATTTTCAGTTGGCGTGTGTCCGTTGAGTACCAAAATTACATCTGAAATCATTCTGGTGGCAACTAAAATAGTCCCACAAATCACAATAGTTAGGCAACTGTTTGAACAAGAAGCATCTGGGCATTTTACGGAGTTGGATTCTGTTCCCGCATCAATATTTGAAATTCTATTTGGAGAAGTAATTTAGTAAAACCCTATCTGTACTTTCCAACCATGTTCGTCTCCTCGGAAAACGACGGACTATGGTTGTTCAGGATTTTTTATAAAATGAGACCGAGGTTGCAATATGCCTAAAATATCAATAATACTTACCCTTTGCCTTTTGCTTACTTGTCTCGTCGAGACAAACGGCACGGGATTGGGCATTGCGTCCCTTGCGCTTAAAAAAAGGATTTAACCGCAAAGAACGCAAAGGACTATTTCATGCGGTTATTTCAGCCTATCAACATCGCATCGCCGTAACTGAAAAACCGGTACTCTTTCCAAATCGCCTCCTGGTAGGCGGCTTGAATAAGTTCATCACCGCCAAAGGTGCGTACCAAAATGAGCAGCGTGGATTTCGGAAAATGGAAGTTGGTCAGTAACATATCAACATTCCTGAAACAATAGGGCGGACGGATGAAAAGCGAAGTTGCTCCCTCAAAGGGCTGGAGCGGCGTGGGGGCGGATTCCAAAACCCTGACTGATGTCGTCCCGACGGCGACGATCCGTCCGCCGTCCTTGCGGCACTGCTGAATAGCCGACACTGACTCCGCCGGTAATGAACACCACTCGGAATGCATCGAGTGTTCCTCAATGTTTTCGGCAGTCATCGGTTTGAACGTTCCCAATCCGACGTGAAGTGTTACCGAGGCGACCGTGCTGCCGTTTTGTTTGATTGCCGTGAGCAATTCCGGTGTGAGGTGCAGCCCGGCAGTCGGAGCGGCAACGGAGCCGGCGCGGGCAGCATAGACTGTTTGATAGCGGTCTTGGTCGTAAGGCAGCGGCTTGCCCCCTCGAATATAGGGTGGAATCGGTGTCCAGCCGATTTGGTCTAGAAGGTGGAGCGAGTCGATCTGTTTCTCACAAGGAGGCGGACATGAAGTGTTTTTATCCTCTTCTTGCTGTTCTTTGTGCTGTTGCGGGAGAAAAGAAACAGGAGTAACCGCAGAATTGGAGTGCCGAGGATGAAATATATCGGGAGAGAGATCGGGTAACGGCTGCACCACCCACGTACCGTCTTCATTCCTTGCCGCAAATTCGAGGAGCAGTTTGTGCCTCCCATCGGGCGATTGCAGTTGTACGGTTTCGCCGATTTTCATTTTTCGTGTTTTTCCGATAATCTGCCAACGGTTCGGAGGGACGTGTTGCAGGAAGAGTCCTTCCCAATCGCTGCCGGTTTGAGTCCGTTTGCCGATCAGCCGGGCGGGGACGACCCTGGTGTCATTGAGGACGAGACAGTCCTGCGGTTGCAGGAATTCGGGCAAGTCCCGGATGTGCCGATGCTGAAACGATTGTGTTTTCCGGTCAACGACCAGCAGCCGGGAGTCGGAACGATTCGCCAGAGGCTCCTGAGCAATGAGTCCGCCGGGAAGAGAGTAATCGTATTGACCGAGCGTTAAAGTATCCACGTTTTTTCTTTATCCTTTTCGCTGGTTTCAAAAAATCGACCGAGGGGACTGAACAAAATGGCAGGTAATGCGATGATGGCACCGGCAAGCGAAATGAGCAGGATGGTACACAAGAGTAACGCAAACCGCGACACCGGTACAAATTCGCTGAAGGAAAAGACCAACATTCCGACTCCGCAAATAATCATCGTTTGCGTCAGTGCCGTACTGCACCGTTGCAGCGCATAGAGTACGGCATCCTTGCGGGACATTCCCCGCCGCATGGCAAGACTCACCCACGTCAATAAATGGAGCGTCCCGTCGACGGAGATTCCAAGAGCCACACTTGCCGTCATCATGGAGCCCATATCGACCGGGATACCGCAAAGTCCCAGCATGCCGAAGACGATGACGCAGGGGAACACATTCGGAATCATTGCTAAAAGTCCGCGCACCAATCCGCGCAAAATGATGATCATTGTGATGGCAATAAGACCGAACGCCATGATGAAACTGGAAATCAAATCTTCGAGGAGCATCCGCTGCGCCTGCTGCACCAACGGCACACCGCCGGTAACATCGAAGCGTATGGCGGCAGCGTTGCCGGTTCTTTCAATCTTGTCCAGCCGCCTTTGGACTTCTTTGATCATATCAGCGTAGTTTAATTTCTTCTGCGTGGAAAGCCGAAGGCTAATACGCCAGTAGTCGCCCGCATCAGGCTCGCCTTCTTCGACGGTGTTAAAAAAGCGGAGGTCACGCAGCCGGTCCAAATTGCGTTCGAAAATCCCTTCCAGTGCTGCTCTTTGGGAAACGGCACGAAGACCGCCGCCGGTTTGTGAGGGGAGTCTCGGCAAAAAATTGAGTACCGACACGACGGCATCGACATCTTCCATCTGCCGGAAGTCTTCGACGAGTACCGCCAAGAAATACAACTGGTCGAGTATCTTGCTCTCGTTCCATTCTTCATCGGGAAAATGAACGACGACTTCAATTGGGATGAGTCCGCCGATACTCTCTTCAAGCGTTCGGTAATCCTGCAAAATCTTGGCGTCCTTTGGGAGCAAGCCGTGAAAGGAGACCGAAGTTTCGAGTTGCCGGATTCCGAACGCAAAGACTATCAGCGAGAGGAATGTCAAGACCGTAATGGGATACCGCCAATAGAAAATGTAGAGTCCGAACTGTTCCCAGAAATTAAAATCTCTTTGCGTCCGCTGCGGACACCCTTGCGTTCTCTGCGGTAAACAAAGGAAAAAATTTGACCGCAACGCACGCAACGGATTCACCCAATACACAAAATGCCGCTTCTTTTCCTCTTTGGTATAACCGGGAAAAAAAGCCCGAATCGGTCGCTCCTGCAATACGGAAAGGATACACAGAAAAAACCAAATCGTGCCCAAAAAGAGTGTGAGCGATGCAAAGATTCCGAATGTCCGAATAGGAACCATCTGACTCACCGCCAGTGAACCGATGCCGAGAATCGTGGTAAAAGCGGCAAGCGAACAAGGCAGAATCGCCTTGCGGAACGTTTGCATCGGCACACTGCGTTCATCATCGCCCGGCTGCATTTCAGCAAGGGTTTTTCGGTAATAATTGATAAGGTGAACACTGCCGGAAATCGTCAACACATAGACCAGCGACGCATTCAGCATCGAAACCGAATCAACATGGGCTCCGAACCAGTAGAGGAGTGTACCGGCAAGTTCCTCATTGATAATGGCGACCCAAAAAACAAGCAAAGCGGCAAAGTAATGACGCAGCGCACAAAGCAGCAAAAACAGGCTAAAAAGCAAAAACAGCGGGAGCAAAATCCGTTGAGATTTTTTGGCAATGGTACTGATGGCAACCCCGTCCGCACTGGTGCCGCCGACATAAATGTCGGAGCGGTCGAGTCCGGTGACTTCTTCAATCGTCGCAAAAAGAAATTCAATGCCGGCAGTGGGATTTTGCCAATGATACGGATGCGGAACGAGAACGATACAAGCAGTTTCCTGATCTTTCCCTATAAGCCAACCGGCGAGGCGGTTTTTTGCGGTCTCTTCGGTCAGTTGCGCCGCCTCCATCAGGTCTTCGATAATGGTTCGGGTGGACCGCGGCTGGGCAAAATAAGGGGGACGACCATCATCGAGCGGTGCAGTCAGCCTTTCCGCAACAACATCCAGCCGCCTGTCGTAGAAGGTGCAGCCCTTCCACGAAATCATCAGATATTCCCCTTCGGCGAAGTGCTTCCAGTAGCGTTCTTCAAACACCGTGAGTTCCTCTGTCCCCTTCGGCAGCCAGTCAATAATTCTATCGGAGGATTTCTTTCGGGCTTCTGCCGCCGACCAAACGCAAAAGGCAAGCAGAAATACGCTTCCCGCGATAATGAGTAACCGAAGGGGTCGCGTGAGAAACTCGTTTGATGTCGGCGGCAAAGGCATAGTGGGCATTATAGAGCAATTCTGCCATCAGTGCAACGTGAATGTGTGGTAAAAACGGCACGATGTTGTCCTTTGCGCTCTTTGCGTCTCTGCGCACTTTGCGGTTAAATTTTCTTTTAACCGCAAAGAACGCAAGGGAACGCGCAAAAGACGCAAAGAAAACGTCCAATTTCTCCCCATTTACAGTATAAACGGCATCTTACCAAACAAATCGAACAAACGAATTACGAATCCCTTGTTCACGCACCTGTTACCTTCACATAAAACTTTCGGCTTCTCGGCGGATCGAATTCGCAGAAATAGATACCCTGCCAAGTCCCAAGAAGGAGTTTTCCGTTTTCGATGATGACCGTCGCACTGGCACCCATTGCCGATGCTTTCAAGTGTGCAGCACTGTTGCCTTCGCCGTGCCGGAATTCCGGTTGGTCAGGAAAGGCTTTGCGCAAACCAAGCAAGAGATCATGCAGCACATCCGGGTCAGCATTTTCGTTGATGGTGATTCCTGCCGTTGTATGGGGGCAGAAAACGACCGCAATGCCGCCGGAAACGCCGCTTTTGATAACGCTCTCCCGGACTTGCGAAGTAATGTTGTAAAAATCCTCCCGTTGGGAAGACAAGGTGTATTCGTAAAGCATGATTGTGAATCTCCAACATGTTGGTAAGGTTGCCATCATCCGATGACGGTTACAGTGTTGATTATACAGCCTCCCGAAATAAATTGGCGTTTCTTCTTTGCGTCCTTTGCGCAACCCCCGATACACGGAAACCAAACAGGTGGGTCAATAATATCTACACAACTTTTTTCGCCCTGCAAGGGCGACACCTATTAGCCTAGGGTTTCAACCCTAGGCGGGTGTGCGTCGCCCTGCCTTTACAGGGCGGCTTCTTGGTGAGGCATTCCTCTGCCTAGTACACCGTGTCTTAAATGACATAGATTATGTTTCGCACAAAGGCACGAAGGACACAAAGGAATTTTCGGCAGTTTTGCGAACCTTGCGGTTAAAAAAAGAGAATTGAACCGCAAGGCTCGGCAGAGCCCTATCTCGTCCGATTCAATTTCACATCGAGTTCCAAACTCCCCTGATCATCCGTAAACATTTCGGAAACAAACGGCGTGTATCCTTCCGCTTCGATCCGAAAATGATGACCGCCGCCGTCACGAGGCTCCGTAAATAACGCCCGATAATTTCCGTCCGTAAAGCGACTCGGATTATCCTCGTTCCAATACGATGCCTGCTGCGGATTTTTACCGTCAAAATTGCCGCCGGAAATCAATACAATGTTCCGAATCGCCTCTCCCGACTCCGCATCCGTTACCCGACCGCGAATCTCCAACGGCAAACGCATCCGATACACATACGGCTCGTCCCGGGCAGCAAGATTCAAATCGCGAATCGTTTGATACCCCTCACGAATAATCGAATAGTCCACCTCGTCGTCCGGTGCCCAAGTCCAAGACCAGTTCCCCTCGTCATCGACATACTGCGGAATCAAATCCCTGTCGCCAAGCAATAGAAAAGTCCCGCGCCAACGGAACGGTGCCACCCGCGCCTGCGGAATCGGCTTGCCCTCCAGGTCCAATACCGTGAACCGGATGGTCTTGCCGGGCTCCAATTTGAACTCAATCGGTTGCGAAAAATCTGACACCTCTTGCGTTTGCGGAGCGAACCCCACTGCGGCAACATAGACTGTCGTTAGTCCCGGCTTCCAATTGTCGAAACGGAATGTTCCCTCCTCTTTCGTCTTTTGCGGTTGCACTCCGCTGAACTCATGCCTCTTTTCCGTAATGACGACTTTGGCATCTTTAATCGGCAAGCCATCGGGTCCCCGTACCGTACCGGTGAGCGACACGCCTTTTCGTAACATCACGACGGCTGTCTTGTCCCGCATCTGCGAATAGGGAGGATACGTTCCGGTCAGTTCACTCCGCACGTAATCAGGATGCGTCACGTCGAGCCGGAATCTCTGAATTGATGCCGGTGCCATGTTCACGCTCCATTTGCCGTCGGCATCGGTCGTTGCCTCACCAGCAGGGTAAAGATGATTGTTCCGATCCGGTGCATCGTATCCGCAGTTGACCGTTGCTCCCTGAATCGGTTGACTGTTTTCGTCAACAACGATTCCGCCGACTTCGATGCCCTTTTCCATCGTGAAAACGTACTCTTTGGGCAGGTCAGCCCACTGGCTGGAACCGCGATACCAGTCCGCCATCCGAAAAACGTAACCGCTTTGCTTGATGGAATAATTGACGAAACTGGTGTTGTTTTTCGTTTCCAGTTCTTTGACGGAAGCGATACCATTTTCGTCCGTTTTGACTTTGAAGTTCCCCTGTTCGCCGCCGGCATATCGGACTTCAATTTCAACGTCTTTCATCGGTTTGACTTCTGCGTCGAGGACTTTGATAAATGCGTCAAGCGGAATCATCGCATTGTCCGACTTTGGATCGTCGGACGCACCCACCCACGGGCTTTGCTCTCCCGGTGCCACCGGCTTCGCCGTTTCGCCAGTCGGCGTAGAGGCAATCGTTGCGAGAGGCGTACAAGTGATGTCGCCTCTTTCGCTCAAATAAAAGTCGAGTTTGACTTCCGATTCGGTTCCGAGCAGACGAAGGGTTTCAACATACGCCGAGATTTCTTGGGGATTTTCCCGGCTTGCATAGCGGACAGCACGGAACGAATACTCACGCGGCACGGCGGGGAGCAGCGTTTCATATTCGCCGGGTTGCCAATCTTCTTCTTTTTCTGTGTGAAGGAATTGCCGAAAATATCGCGGCGGATAAACCTGCTTGTCCGCTTGATCATTTGTATAGACCGTCCCGTCCCGGTGGGCTTCCCAATCGACAGAATAGCGGTCAAACGATGCCGGCGGATTCGGGTCTTTCTCGTTAACCGTGATAACAAAATTTTCCGCCGGGGAACCGTCGGGCAGGAACACTTTGCCGTGCAACCGGATGCCCGGCTTCAATACGATGTCAAGCCGTTTCTCTTCGGAACCGTCGCCGACGCTGATATTGAAGACCGACGGTGCCGCTCCCTTGTCGCTCTCGAAACTCAAGTTGTAAATCACATGGGCATTGTCGTGGAGCCGAAATTCCCCTTTGTCGTCTGTTATTGCACCGCCGCCGCTCCCGTTGTGCCAGCGCACGCCGATTTGGACACCGGAAACCGGCGTGCCGTCTTCCAATTTAATGGTCCCCAGAATACTGCCCTGCCGCGGCAACGTCAGCGTCGGCAAACCATCTTTGATTTCTATCTCTTTCCACTGGCTGGTTGCTGTTCCAAAGCCGCTGGGACCATTGGCGATAAACGTCGACTCATCGAGGAACGTTTTTGGTACAGATTCCAACGTAGCGATGCCGTCTTCGCCGGTAACAGAATCGAATAGGGAAAAGCCGGCTGTGTTAAACTGGTTTCCCATTTGTTCTTTGTGATAAGGACTGCCCCACATGACGGTTTCCGGTTTCGGTAATTTTCCCGGCTTTTGAATCAACCAGGGACTCACCCGTACTCCTGCGAGCGGCGTACCGTCTTCGGCAAGGACACGGATTTTCACCGGTTCAATCGGAGCAAGCGTCAGATGGAATGGTCCATTACTGATGCTTTCGAGCGGCGTAATCGCTGTGTCGCCAGCCGGTTGATACGGATCAATTTCTTCCGTTGCGTAAATGTCGAATCCGAAACCTTTTTTGTAAGCAATCAACCGCAAAAGCGACGCATCTTCGGGAAACAGAAATTGGAATTTTCCATCCTTGTCTGTCCGCACGGGTTCCGAACGGACGATTTGATGGCTGCCGGCAACGAGGATTCCTTCGGCGGGTTTGCCCTCGGCATCGACGACGGTTCCCGTAATAACACGGGCGGCTGGTTCCAACGAAAGAGCGATATAGAATTCTTGTATTTCCGTGTTAAAGAACCAACGGGTATTCCCTATTTTCGTGCGGGTTGCGTCGGTGGCATATATCAACCCGAACATTTCGCCGTATCCCATCGGCTTTTTCAACGTGAATTCGCCGTTTTCATTTGTTGTCGTTTCTTGGTCTTGTTCTGCTGTTCCGCCGATGATTCGCACGACGGCATTGGCGACGGGTTCGCCTGCGTCGAAGACTTTACCGCGAAGGAGCAGTGTGTCTTCGGAGACTTGCTCATGCGGCGGACTCTGCGGCAGTGCGCTTTGGTTCTGTTGCGCTTTCGTCAGCCCGAATCCGGCGACGGCAAGCACCAGCAATCCGCCGAGAAGGGCGTGAAAATACCGCGATCTTCTGTAATTTTTAATCATGTTGATTCTCCTGATGATAGAATTGTTTTGACTGTAATGTTGAAGGGCACCCGCCAGACCGGGCAGACGCTCTTGTACGGAAAAAAGTTTGGCGAATGTCAAAACGGCATCGCCGTATTCTTTGCGATGCGAATCTCCGAGTCTATCGAGAACCGCCGCATCGCAGGCAAGTTCCCGCTCCCGCTGCAACTGAAACGCCGCTAACCAAGCCGCGGGATTGAACCAATGAATCAAGGTCAATATCGTTGTCAGCCGCAGCATCATCGGATCAAATCTCTTGATGTGGATCAATTCGTGCAAAAACACCATACGCAACCGTTCCGGTGCGATTGCCATTGCTTGTTCGGAGAGCAGGATTTTCGGATGGAACAGTCCCGCCGCTGCCGCTCCAATGCCGGTAGGCACCGCAAGCAGTTTCACTCGGCGGCGGATACCGAGTTCCCTTCGGCAACGCTCCAACAGTGCAATAATACTTGGATCGTCAACTTGTTTCCAATAGCGGCTGCGGTGATACAGGCGAAACTCATCACGCACATAACGAAAACCGAGAATGACGATACCGAGTAACCAAACGGCAAGAGCGGCGTGCGGCAGAACCCGAAAGTTCCGCTCTGCTCCGCTAGCGGCACTTGGTTCGTGTGCGACGCTTGGGATTGGTAAATCGGACGACATACTGAAGGGAACAAAGTTGTGCGATAGTATTTCGTCATTCTGATACACGTTAGCAGAGCCGCAATCTTCAGATTGCGTAACACGTTCTCCGCGATCTTCAGATTGCGCAACATGTTCTCCGCAATCTAAAGATTGCGGCTCTGTTAACGATTTCATTTGAACAATATCAACTTGCGGATACGTCCACGGCATCGTCGGCAGAATAGGCAACATTAAACGTAACAGCACAATGCACCAGAGCAGATAGCGGAATCGTGCGTGCAGCCGCCGACCAAAGAGCGCAATGACGACATAGACAACCGCCGCCAGCATTGCCGATTGCCAAGTGATTGTGAGGAGGGTGTGGAATAATGTGTCGGTCATAGGAGTTCGGTTTTGGGTTATGCAACAGGTCTATTATATTTCGTCCAACTGTTTCCGCAGTTCGGCGATTTGTTCCGGGGTCAGTGAGGTTTCTCGGACAAAATGGGCGAGCAATCGAGAAGCGTCCCCTTCAAAAACTTTTGCCAAAAACGATTGGACGTGGACTGCCTCACACTCTTCACGGGTGTAGAGCGGCGTGTAAAAACAGAGGGGATAGTCCTTCTCTTTTCCGCGTCCCTTGTCGGCACGAAGTACCCCTTTTTCGGTTAGCCGGGTTAGGAGAGTCCGCACGGTATTGGGACTCCAACCGGTTTCCGGCACCACTTCGGCAATCACGTCATTGGAGGAAAGCCTGCCTTTATTCCAAAGGGTGTGCATTACTTTCCACTCCGCTTCGCTGATTTTTTCGGGATTGTTCATGGATTTCCTTCAAACTATATCATTTACGCATGTAGTTTAATTTACGTTTGTAGTTTTGTCAATAGGGGGACTGCTGTGATGTACCAGTTTTGCGTGCAAATGTTGCAAACTTTGTGGGGAAATGTGCAAAACGCAATCCTTTGCGCATTCCCTTACGAACTTTGCGGTTAAAAAAAAAGAATTTAACCGCAAAGACGCAAAGAAGTGCAAGGTTCGCAAAGTACAATTTCATGCCGTCTACAGTATAGATTATGTTTCGCACAAAGGCACGAAGGACACAAAGGGATTTACGGCGGTTGAGGAAACGGCGTGGTAGGGGCTTTTGCGTACTTTGCACAACCTTTGCGTCTTTGCGGTTAAAAAAAATAACCGCAAAGGACACCTACCCATCCGTCCAAACAAAGTGTACAATACCTGTGAGCACTTTTTCATTGCAACGGATTCTTCACTATGTCTCACCTTTCCGACCTCGAAATCGCCCGGCAGACAGAAACATTGCCGATCACGCACATTGCCGAAAAATGCGGACTCGCCGCTGACCAAATCGAATCTTTCGGTCATAACAAAGCCAAGATTCCTTTCAGCGTTCTCGAACGGCACAAGGATAAACCTAACGGCAAACTCATTCTTGTAACGGCAATCAGTCCGACTCCCGCCGGTGAAGGAAAAACGACGACCAGCGTCGGACTCGCCGATGCACTGAACCGTCTCGGCAAGAAAACGATGGTCGCGCTGCGTGAACCTTCACTGGGTCCCTGCTTCGGCATCAAAGGGGGAGCGGCAGGCGGCGGTTATGCCCAAGTTGTCCCGATGGAGGAAATCAACCTGCACTTTACCGGCGATTTTCATGCCATCACCTCAGCACACAATCTTCTTTCGGCAATGCTCGACAATCATCTGCACTTCGGCAACGCTTTGAAGATGGATACCCGGCGGATTGTTTGGGGACGCGTCGTCGATCTCAATGACCGGGCGTTGCGGAAAACGGTCGTCGGTCTCGGCGGTACGGTGAACGGCGTGCCGAGGGAATCCGGCTTCGATATTACTGTTGCCTCCGAGATTATGGCGATCTTCTGTTTAAGCAACTCGCTGACCGAACTGAAAGACCGGCTCGGTCGGATTATTGTCGGTTATACCGCAGAGGGGGAACCGATCACCGCTTCGGACTTGAAATGCCACGGAGCTATGGCGGCACTACTCAAAGATGCCCTGAAACCGAACCTCGTCCAAACACTCGAAGGCAATCCCGCTCTCGTTCACGGCGGTCCCTTTGCGAACATTGCTCACGGGTGCAATTCGGTACTGGCAACGAAGTTTGCTCTGAAACTTGCCGACTACACTGTTACCGAGGCGGGCTTTGGTGCGGACTTGGGCGCGGAAAAGTTCCTTGATATAAAATGTCGGCAGGCGGGACTGACCCCGGACGTTGCGGTGGTCGTGGCGACGGTGAGAGCCTTAAAATATCATGGCGGCGTGGACTTGAAAGATTTGACCGTGCCGAATCTTTCCGCATTGGCTGCGGGCTTCGACAATCTGCACAAGCACATCGAAAACTTACAACTCTATGGCTTACCGGTCGTCGTGGCAGTCAACTCCTTCCCGACGGACACCGACGAGGAAATCCATTTGATTATCCGTCGTTGCGGTGAACTGGGAGTGAAGGCTGCCCGTGCGGAGCACTGGGCAAAGGGGGGAGCAGGTGCGGAAGAACTTGCAAGGCAGGTCGCCGATGCCGCGAACACCGCACCGGGCACGGCGGCTTCTTTTAAACTACTCTATCCCGACGACATGCCGCTCTTGGAAAAGGCGGAAACGGTTGCGAAGAAAATCTATGGGGCGGACGGAATTACGATAGACAAAAAGACGAGCGATAAGTTTGCTCATCTGGAAAAACTCGGTTTCGGCTCTTTGCCGGTTTGCATGGCAAAGACGCAGTATTCCCTTTCGGCAGACCCGGCATTGCGTTGCCGACCCAGCGGTTTTACCGTGCCGATCAGGGATGTCAAAGTTTCGGCAGGGGCGGGTTTCGTGGTCGTCTTGACGGGCGAAATCATGACGATGCCAGGCTTGTCGCGGTCTCCCGCTGCCGAGCGGATTGATATTGACGAGCATGGTCAAATCACAGGGTTGTTTTAGTAGACCTGTTCTCTAACCTTTAGAGTGGCTGATTTCGCTATTTCTGATGGCACAGATGAGGTTCATGCGTAACGGTCAGCGAAGAAAGTACATGCTCTACGTCACATCTGTTTTTTTCATTGCTCACATTGTTCTGGCTTGTGGCATTACGATTGCGGGATGGTATTGGATCCATTTGTACAAATGGACTGGACACTCGTAAGTGCTCCCATAGACACAGCCATCGAAATTAAAATCATGCGATGTTGTTCGATAAAAAGTTTTTGCCTCTGCAAGAAGGATCATGGCGAAATCGTAAAATATCTTCCAGTTGCGTCGATGGTTCGCATGAGCGATGTTGCTCCGAATAAGTCGAGTAGGCAAGCCAAGATGATACAAGTGAGCAGGAACGGCATTGAGACATAAAATAGTTTTGCGAAGACTCTCACGACCGGTGAGTTGTGCGAATGCCATAATCTTGAAAAATTCCTGTGTCGTGAGGGTGTGGGTCTTGGGGGCACCATGAGTAACGGTTGACACAAGTAAGAAATCGTCGCCACGGCAGAATCTCCATGACCTGCGAGAAAATCATTTGACCTTGATACATCAGACTGAAAACGACCAAAAATGCCCAAGAAAGCAAACTAAAATTGAAGTCGTTACAAGTCGATTATCGCATCTATCTTCATACTAATCAATAGGTTACAGAAAAAACCTGCGACGTGATTGGACGATAGTGAGGTGGTTCCCTTACTGCCGGAGTGGAAAACATCCTGAATTTTTTACGCGATTGTGAACATTAGTAACACAAACGGCAAAAAATATCGGAACCTTCCCTAGAAAATGCAATTTAATATGATAGAATGGCAACAGGGATTGCGTCCCCCTCCCCTTTTTAAGTCCCTCTTTTGGGACTGACCCCCTTTTTGGGGCAATGGGAAAGCAGAACGTATTTGACACGCAGCGTTATGCCGTAAATGGTATGGCAGTTGCCCTTTGTGTTCTTTGCGGGGGGTTGTGGTCAAATCCGTTTTTTTTAACCACAAAGGACGCAAAGTACAATTTCATGCCCTTTACGGCATCCAACAACTTAGGAGTGAGAATAATGAAAGTGAGAATGAAGAAAAGAAATCGCCGAAATCAACCGCCGCAGCGCAGCGGCATGACGTTGATCGAAATCATGGTCGTGCTGGTGATTCTCGTTACGGTCATGGCTTTCGCAGTCGGTGCATTTATGGGGACACGGGATAGGGCAAACCGGTTGAATACGTATAACTATATTAACGTTCTCCGAAGTGCCGTCGAAAGATATGAGGTCGATATGGGACAGCCGCCCACCACCGAGCAAGGGCTTGCGGCGTTGATCGAACCGCCATCGGATCTCCGTAATCCGGGGAGTTGGGCAGGGGAGTATATTAGCCGAAGTGCGACAAGTACAGACGTTTGGGGAAATGAGATCCAGTACCGCAGTCCGGGAGAAAACGGTCGAAGATTTGACATCTTTTCTTTTGGTCGCGATGGCATACCCGGTACTGATGACGACATAGGCTCGTGGATGCTCGAAAGTGAATTTAGGTAGGATACCGTGTCTTCAATGACATGGATTATGTTTCGCACAAAGGCACAAAGGACACAAAGGGATTTACGGCGGTTGAGACTCTTGGTGAACTTTGTGCCTTTGTGCGAGGCTTACAACATAAGGTGCAGATAATCCATGCTGTTTAGGAAACGATGCAGCACCTTTCCTCTCTTAAAATTGTGGATATAGTCTTTTTAGTGGGAACCTCTAAAAATCAATTTTTGCACTTTGACTTGGTGCCGAAACGCACTAAATCTGTGCTTTGCGCCCCTTGCGTAACCCATGGCGTACTTTGCGGTTAAATCCGAACTATTTTAACCGCAAAGGACGCAAAGAGGCGTATTTTTGGGGAGAGCGCAGCGCAGTCCCCGGAGGAACCTCACGCGCTATTGCCCAACGCTTGACTTAATGTCTATGAATTCCACAACATCTTTGCGAATGATCCACAACACTGCCACCGTGAAAAGGTAGTACAGAAGAGAAGAAAGGAAATAGACAATCTCCAAAAATGCTAACATACCCGTCGCTGATTCAAATATGGTCTGCATTATAGCCAACATGAGAAAGAAGAAGAAAGATATAAGCCAGACAACACAAGCCACTGTGATCAACGTCGTGCCAAACCGAGTACCGCGTCCGTAGGATTCCAACGCTTTGTTCATATCTTGATACAGTCCTACCAATGCGATAAACATCCAATACAACTGAAAAAGCGGGATGAGCGAAAGCCCCGCCGCCATTCCCGGTGTTGTTCGGGCAATTTTTTGAGGAATTTCCTCCCACAGCCGAAAGACGTAGAAAAAGTAACAAATCGCGTAGGCAACGAAAATTGGGAGAAACAAGAGCAAGACAAATCCCGCGAGCAGACCTTGAGCCAGTTCTGGATGCCCGGGAGGCATTTCGCTTGCGCCGACGGTGATACCGAGTGACGCAAGCGACCAAATTGCGGCGATGAATCCGAATAGTACATTCACAATGATACACGCTATCGTCCAAAAATTGATGCGTTTTTTGCGTTGTTCTGCATCGAGCGAATGAAACACTATCGGCGGCGGAGGGAGATGCCCGGCTCCATATTCCAGCAGCAAGCGGACGATTTCTTCGTTATTGAGCATTGTCGCCAAGTCGAGCGGATTCAAGCCGTCGGCATTGCGTTCGTTGAGATCGCAACCGTCGGCAAGCAGTGCCTTGACGATTTCAATGTTATTGTTTTGGATCGCAATGTGCAGAGGCGTGTTCATGATCAATGTGTGCCATAAGGGACTGTTTTCAGTTGGTAGCAGTGTACTACGAATGGGGAGGCAAATCAAGTGAGTGCAGGAACGGGATTTGATTCGCCCGCAAGTTTCGGCGGAGTACCGCCTACACTTACGGCTCTTTGTTCTCCTTGCTTACGCAACGGGCTCTGTGAACGTTTTCACAATCCGATGGCGGCTCCGATTATGGTATAATGACCATACTTGCGCCGCACGAGTGCGGCGGCTAAAAATTGCGGCGACTAATACTGTAGACGGCATGAAATTGTACTTTGCGAACCTTGCACTTCCCTGCGTCTTTGCGGTTAAATTCTCTTTTTTTTAACCGCAAAGTTCGCAAGGGAATGCGCAATGGACGCAAAGAAAACGTCCAATTTCTCCCCGTTTACAGTATAATCAATGCCATTTAAGGCGGAATGTACTACGGTGCGTTGTACACCTCGGTTGTTACCGGAATGTGAACGTTGGCAAGTAACACCCTTGTCGTGCCGGTCTTGATGTACCGAACCAGTGTGTTTCTGTCGTGCCGTTCCAATTCCGCAAGATTGTCGGCGGGGCTGTCGTTCAAACGCGTGATGACATCCCCTTTTCGCAAACCGATATTGTTCAGGGGTGAATCGGGTAACGGATCAGATATGAGCCGTGCTGCCGTGAACCGGTAGCCCGGTAACTGCATGTTTTCGATGCGGAACCATGCGCCTAATTTCGGCGAGTAGGAACCTTCCTGACCGGCTGCCGCAGGAACCTGCCGTTCCACGATGACGGGCTGTTCGACAACGACCTGTCTTTCGATGACAACGGGTCTCTGCACCACAACGGGGCTTGGCGGAGTCACCACTACCATCGGACGCGCCGGAGCCACCACAACAGCCGGTTGATGGTAATACCTGTTCTGCCGGGCAATCGCAACGGCGGCTCCCACCGTGCCGACAATAGCCATGGCTCTGTCAAAATCGTTCACACGGTAATAATGGTGGTGATGGTGATACCGCGGATGTCCGATATAGGTCGGACCCGGACGGATCACCACCCTTTGCGCCAGTGCCGGAGCGGAAAACACCGAAACGCAGAGTGCCAGCACCAACAAAGCGGCTGCGGAACGGGTTATGTTTCTGTGGATAATGTGCTTCATAATTGTACCTCCTATTTGTTTGAGTATTGAGTCCATTCAAGGGAAGAGGCTTCCTGCAATACGTGTTTATGGTAAAACCTCCGCTGAATGCGACACTATTTTACAAAATTTTTTCCTTCCGTTCACGGGGTGGTTGGTAACTTGGGTAATTTTTTTGGTGAGAAACGGGCGGAAACGGTATCATTCTTGCGTTTTACACCCGCCGCGACCATGTTAAACTTTGGCACCTGGTGCCGGTGTTGGACTTGCCGGTTTGCCGGAGAGCCCTGAACCCGCCGCTGTGTTTGCTGTCGGATTGGCAGTGTTGCCCATGCCGAAGGTTTCCGACTGAATGAATGTGAGTGCCGGAACTTGTAGGACGACCATTTGACCGTCAGTGTTCCGTTCCTCACGAACGAGCATGGTCAGTTCGAAGCGGACGTAGGCAGGGTCCCGATCTGCCCCCTTTGCAGGAGTGGGAATGCGTTGATAGAGTTCCGGTGACAGTTTTTTGAACTGGTGTGTTGCCCCCTACCATTCCAGAATGGAAGAGAGGAATGCCGGATTGCGACCAATCTGAACCGATTGTTTGTCTTTCACGATACCAACGCCGCGGATGCGTAAGCCCGATACGTATTGTTGGGTTTGTTCTTCCGAAAGAGCCGTGGCATCGTTTCCGATGAACTTCTTTTCCGTTGCCGCTAGTGAAATGGTGCCGTTCCGGGTGTTGCGGCGGACGTTCCCGGTGATGAGGAAGAAGGCGCCTATTGCCGGAGGGTTTAAGACCTCTGATTCCCCGACTTCGATGTTCATTTGTCCCCCGAAGAACTCGAAGGTGAATGACGCAGGCCAGTCCCCGCTTGCCGGACGGCTGTACACGAATTTCCCTAACCCCTCGAATACCGGAGGTTGCATTAACTCTTTAGCAGTGATTGCCATGATAAAATCCTTTCGCCCCTATAGTCGTTGTCAGGATTCTCATCCCATTTCCCACAGGTACATCTGCAGCGGCAGCATGCGTTGCAGTCGCATTTTGGGTCGTCGTGGCAGTCGCAGTCATCACTGGTGCCATCGCAGGAGGAACCTTCCCAGCCGCCCTCGCAGTCGCAGGTGCATTCGCAGCAGTGGTCGCATTCCTCCTCTTCTTCGCAGTGGCAGCCGCAGCCGCCATCAGGGGTGCATTCACCGTTGCATGGAGAGCCTTGCCAGCTCACTGTACTACACAAGTTTTTGATATTGGTCAATTTAGGCAGACGTGCTAAAATGCCGTTTTGGAGAGCAATGGTCTACTCTCGTTTCCCTCATTGAAAGGAGTCCCCAATGGTTCAACAGTGGTGTCGAGAAGAATTAGAAACCGCCGATTTCGGTGATCAACGCCTCAACGAGCGTGTCGTCCAAGTTTTGGAATCTCTCGCA
>Ga0099364_10005707_pt1 | contig 18396 bp, 24 predicted proteins | sample TergutTh196P3_FD_73070 | JGI IMG/M metagenome (GOLD analysis project Ga0099364, IMG submission 73070) | Microcerotermes parvus P3 segment gut microbial communities from Pointe-Noire, Republic of the Congo - Th196 P3 | ecosystem: Host-associated > Arthropoda: Insects > Digestive system > Gut ...
TCAGAACATCTCTTATATGTTCATCCTGGCCCAGGACTTGGCGCTAAAGAAAATGGCCGACATTAAAGCCGTGGAAGAGGAAAGCAAGCCGCCGGCAGAAAAGAGAAAAAGAGGCCGGCCGAGGAAGGAAATTTCTGAAAAAAATAAATAAATTACAACGTTGAGTATACCATGACTTTATCTATCCATGCGCGAACACTCTCTTAAACTGTTCGGCTCTAAATGGATTGATGCTCCGGATGTTCAATCGGCGTGACTGCCAAACGTAGGCCCATAGCGCCGAGGATGGCCTGAAAGCTTTTAAGTTCAGGATTACCGGCCGACGAAAGGGTGCGATATAGCGTATTGAGGTTCAAGTTCGCCATTTCCGCAACATCCCTCATGCCGAAAGCGGTCGCCATGCGGCGCAAGGCCAGCATAAGCTCCTCCTGGGAACCATCCTCCAGCACGGCATTCAAATAATCGGCGGCCAACTCTGGGTCTTTCCTAAAACTTCCAACAACGGCTTCCTCATGGGCCACGTAAGGCTTAGTCATGCTCATCCTCCTTAATCCGACTTAGGAAGTCGGCCTTAAAGGCGACCGCTCGGCTGATGTCCGTATCCTGGGTGCGCTTGTCGCCGCCACAGAGCAGAACAACAGTCATTATCCCGTACTGGAAATAATACACTCGATATCCCGGCCCATGGCTCAGGCGCATTTCATATCCTGGAAGATGTCGGTTCCGTGCTCAGTCTGATAGTGAATCACTTCCATAACAAGACAGTAGCTTTTAAGCGAAAAAATGTCAAATTTTCTACTCAAATGATTGAACCTCGAAATTGGCTCTCCTAATAAATTTATTAAATTTATTAAATTTATTAAATATCAATTTGTTGCTTTTTTCTGGATTTTCTACTTTTTATATGTTATCATCTTCTCAAGTCCATGATTCCTCATGGAAAGGGCCGCAAGTATCGGCGGCCAGAAAAGATTATCTTGAAAGGTCTGGAGTGTATGATGGAAGAAAACCAGGCGGGTGAGATTCAAAACACCGATGTGCCGCTCCTTGTGCAATCGGCCAAAGCAGAACTTAACGAAACGATTGCTGAACTATTGAAAACCGAATACCGGGACGTCATTTCTGAAACGGTGCGAACTATTTTTACCCCTGTCGCTGAAATGGAAATGATCAGCAAAAAAGAGTTTCTGACTGAAAGAGAAGTGGAAAGCTTGTTTTCCATCCCGGTAGCTACTTTGCGAACTGAACGATGCCGTAACCGCGGGCCAAGTTATATCAAGGATGGCAAGAGAGTTTTATATCCCATCTCTGGGCTAAAAGAATACTTCGGAAACCGGATAATCAAGCCGAATATGAAATTTTCGTTTGAGTAGGGAAGCTGGCCATCTTTGCGATTTTGGCCACGGCCTCTTGTTTGACATCTGGGCATAGGTGCGCATACCTTTGAGTCATCTCTATACTGACGTGCCCCATGAGCTTGGAAATGGTATATAGCGGAACACCATCTATGGCCAGCCAACTGCCAAAAGTATGCCTGAGCGTGTGAAAGACGACTTTTTGCCGCTCATCGGTGCCTTCGGGGTTGAATCCCAAGGCTTTAACTACTCTGCCGAAGGTTTTACTTGCATCTTTGGACTCAATGACCGTACCATTTTTGGAAGGAAATAGCAGGGCAGTCTGGCTGCTGAGTTTCATTTCCTCAAAGATGCTTTTTAGGACATCATTCATATGGGCCATTCGGGTGCCCGTTTTACCATTACGAACATGGATGAGACCATTGGCCAAATCAAGGTCGCTTTTGGTAAGCGCCAAAATTTCACCGAGACGTAAACCAGAGTGAAGGCTGATTGAAGAAATACGCCACCAGGTAATGCTGCGTTTCTTTACTTCCGTCAGTAGGAGGTCCGCTTCTTCGGGAGTCAGATAGCGTATCCGGCCATTGTCGATTTTTGGCATTTTAAGTCCGATGGTGGGAACTCGACCATCGTAAAACTCCCATTCAATCATCTTATTATACACTCGGCGTACGTTACCCAAAATATGTTTTGTGGTGGCCGGAGACAAACTTTTGGCCAGGAGTTTATGCTTAAAGTCTTCTAAGTCGATGGTTTTTATTTGGTCCAAGGTCCAATCGGCGAATTGGGGGGCGATATGATTTTCATAACGTCTTTGCTCATCTTGAGAGCGGGACAAATTGGGCAACCATTTTTCGCTGTAAATTTTCCAGGCATCGCCGAAAGTTAGAGAGGTTTTCTGGTCATTGTCTGAAGGTGGGGCATCCATTTGGTTTAACATTTGGCCATGCCTGAGGGCTTGCATGTGGTTGGCCCGCAAATCGCGTGCAATTTGAACAGAATAGCCTTCAGACTTCCAGCCGACCTTGATCCATTTTTTGAGGCCATCCACTTTCAGGGAATAATAGAAGCAAACGTCGATTTTGCCGTCTTTAGGGTTACGTCGATTTTCAGAATGACGCTGATAGATGCCTTGATATTGAGTGCGTTCCATATGTTTTCCCACAGCTATTTATCCTTCCCAAAAGCCTCTAAAACGGATTGGAAATCCGTTGGTCGAAGATGCCGACGGATTTTTGATCCTTACCCTTTGTTTTTCTACCTTTTTTCTACCCTGGCGCGTAAAATGGAGCAATTTATACCCTTTTTTATACCCTGGCGCGCAACACAGGACAAAATAGAAAAAATTAAAACCTCCTTAAAATCAACAATATCAAGACTAACACAACATCCCGCAAAATGCAACAACATCCCTGCCGTAGAACTACGAATCCGTAGGTCGCAGGTTCGAATCCTGCCGGGCGCGCCAATAAAATCAAGGGGTTACGATAGAAATCACAACCTCTTTTTCTTTGGCCTATGCTTTTACCCCACACCCGCGGAAAAATCGTATTCTTCGCGTATGGCCATTTCCTTAATCTTTCAAGCACCCGACAGGCACGATATGGACGCCGTCCGGGCGGCGGTAGGCCAGTTCCGTACCGGTCAAAACCATCAAAAATGACGGGGCTCTCATTTTATCAAGATTGATTTTGTCGCGGAGAATTTTGAGATTTTCAGCGGCCGCCTCTATTTCCCTGGCCCCCATCTTGACTTCAATCGCCCCCCAGCGGCCGTCTCTTAAGTGGACCACGGCATCGGCCTCCAAACCGCTCTTGTCGCGGTAATGGCTGACTTCCCCATCAATGGCCTGGGCGTAAACGCGCAGGTCGCGCACGCAAAGCGACTCGAAGAGAAGACCGAACATGTTGAAGTCATTGAGAAGGCTGTCCGGGGTCAACCTAAGGACGGCCCCGGCTATGGAAGGATCCACAAAATGACGTTTGGGGGAGGTTCTGAGAGCTGTTTTTGACCGGAGGGCCGGATTCCAGGCCGGCAGATCCTCCACCACGAAAATTCGGCGGAGCGCGTTCAGGTAGGAAGCCATGGTTTTGTCCGAAATACCCTCCCCGCCGGCGGATAGGTCTTTCCTGAGGGTCGCCAGGCTGGCCATGGTGGAGACATTGCGGGCCAGGGAACGCATAAGGGCGCGAACCCGGTGCGGGCTTTTTTCCACCCCGTCAACTTGGGAAACATCCAGGTTGATCACGGCTTCCGTGTAATCCTGGGCCCGTTTAACGGCAATGCTTTCCGGTTCTCCCACAGAGGCCGGCCAGCCGCCCCGGGCCAGGGCCAGGGCCAAGGCTTCAATGGTCAGCCTTGAGGCGCCCTCCGCCTCGGAGGAACCGTCAAAAAGATTTTTAAGGGAAATATCGCCGCTGGATTCCAAAGATTCATACAGGCTCATGGGGCGCATCATAAGCCTGGAAATGCGCCCGGTCCCGGTATGGCGGGCGAGATTGTCCGCGGGCACGGCCGAGCCGGTAAGAATGAACTGCCCCGTCCCGCCTCGTTCATCCACCGCGAAGCGGACGGCATCCCATAGAACCGGGGCCATCTGCCATTCGCCAATGAGCCTGGGGGTTTCGCCGCGCAGAAGAAGGGAGGGTTTCGTATCGGCCGCTTTAAGGTAGGCCGAGGTATGATCAGGATCCTGCAGGTATAGGGCGCTTTTGGCTTTTTCCTTCGCGGTGCGGGTCTTGCCGCACCATTTGGGCCCTTCTATCAGAACCGCGCCCGAGGCCGCGAGGGCGGTTTCAAGGCTTTTATCGGCGATTCTTTTTAAATATTCCCGTTCCATTCTCCCCTGACCCGTAAGGCCTGATGAAGATGGTAGGCTTTGGTTCCGAGTTTGTCAAGATTTTACTTCCGAGTTTGGCTTAATACCGCTATTTGTCGGGCGGGCCAAAAAAACAACGTTCGCAGGATAATCAGGGCTTCCGGGGCGGCTTTGAACGTAACCCGGCAATGCCGATAATAAGAATGATCGCACCGTAAAACAGCCAACCGATAACGGTCAACTTCTCAGGAGTGTCAGCGTGGTATTGGGCCTGTTGGCTTGCAAAATCCAGGCAAAGCCGCTACAATCTTTACCATTCATGAGGAGGTTGATGATGAACCGAGAAGAGTTTCTGGAGCATCTTCAGGATATCCTGCAGAGGGATGACCCCTTGACATCGGACATGGAACTCCGCGATATTCCGGAATGGGATTCTTTGTCCATGATGGCCATCGCCGCCTTCTTCGACCAGCATTTTGAGCAAACTCTGGTCTTCGCCGATTTCGCGCACTTCGTCACCGTAGGCGATTTGCTGAATAAGGCGGGCCTTGAGCCATGATCTCTTTCCGGGCTGAAGATGTTATTCTGGTCACCGGGGCCTCTTCCGGCATTGGGGAGGGGGTGGCCTTGAAGTTGAACGAGCTGGGGGCCACAATCATAGCCAGCGGCCGCGACCAGGATAGATTGGCCGCCATGCGCCAAAAATCCGCCCGGCCCGAATCCGTTCACTTTGAGCCTAAAGACCTTGTCGGGGATATTGACGGCCTGCCGGCCTGGCTAAGGTCACTCCGTGGTAAATACGGCAGAATACGGGGGCTGGTCCATTGCGCCGGCCTTGTAAGCGTCAAACCGTTGCAGATGATCGAGTATGGAAGCTTCAAAGAAATTTTCGACCTGAATTTTTTCGCCGCCGTTTTGCTGGCCAAAGGTTTTTTCGACCGCCGGGTCAACATTGGCCGTGGCGCGGCCTTGGTCATGGTTACTTCCCTCGCCTCCCAGCAGCCTTTGCGAGGGCAGTTGATTTACGGGGCTTCCAAAGCGGCCTTGGCTGCCGCCGTCAAGGCCATGGCCAAAGAAGTCGCCCCCCAGGGCTTGAGAGCCAATTGTGTCGCCCCGGCCATGCTGGCGGATACCCCTATGTCCGAAAAGCATTTTGAGGCCTTTGGCCATTCTTTCAATTATGAAGACTATGTTTCCGGCTTGGGCGAAATTACGGACGTTGCCGCCTTGGCCGTCTTTCTTTTGAGCGATGCGGCTAAATGGATTACCGGCCGGGAGTATATTTTGGACGGAGGCAATTTTTTGTGAAGGCCCGGCTGGAAGAAATTGACAGCCAAGCCTTTGGCCGGAACGTCCTGAGGCTGGATGAGCCCGAGGCCGGGCCGGGTTTCGCCGAATTCGAGGCCGAATACCTGGCCGCTTGGGAACCGGTTTATGTCTATGTCAAAGTTCCGGCCGAAGAATTGTCCCTGATTCACCATTTTGAAGACCAGGGTTTCCGGTTTATGGAATTCCAGTTGCGCATGAGCCGCCGCCTGCCCCGGAAAACTTTCGACACCTCGGCTTTCGACGGCGCTTTGGAGATGCGGCTCCTGGGGCCGGAGGACGACCTGGAGCCCGTCCTAAAGCTGGCCGACGACATTTTCACCATTGATCGGCTCTATATGGACCCTCTGCTGCCGGACAAGAGCCTGGCCAAACGGCGCTACCGCCTGTTTATAACCAAGTCCTGGCAGGCTGAAGATGAGGAAGTGCTGGGGTTCTACGACCGGCGCGATGGCGGGTTAGTGTCTTTTCACACCCATAAATACTTGGGTGATCACTTGGTTCTCACCTTTTTGGGCGGCCACGCCCCGGCCTTTCAGGGCTCCGGCCTGGTCTGGGGCGGTAGTCTTTTGTTTTTCAACCACTGGATCAACCGGGATATTAAGAGGGTGCGCACTCATATTTCCCTGGCCAACTACCGGATCATGGAAGCCGAATATAAAGGCTTCGACTATAGACCAGAACAGTCTTTCGCGGTCTTGAGAAAAATTTATCCCTGATTTCCGGGCGCCTCATTGCCCTTGCCCTATACGTCGGACCCAGTAGGCTATTTCCTCCTCCCGGCTTCTGAGATTTTCAAATTTTTTCCTGGTAATGCCGGGGCATTGAAGATGGTCCAGGCCGTACCGATGCCATGCCGTAGCCGCTCAATCAACAATCTGCTTGTTGGTTTGGTGAAAAGCCGCAAAATCAATATCTTCAGGCTTGAGACCGGCGTAGTCAAGAAGCCCGCGCACATTTGGCGGCACTTCGCGGGCTCTGAAATTGAATACCTTCAGTCCGTCAAAGTAGCAGTTTGTCAACTTAGTTTGGCCGCCTTGCCGATCGTCAATAACCAAATTTGAATTGAGGCATTCACTCTCTCCTTGAGTCTTTTATTTCAAGTCGTGAGAGACCAGGCCGTCTTGATGAAATTCGTCAGTATGGATTATGGGCAGAATAACGGCGGCCTCATCAAGGGTTACGGAAGCCACGGCCCAAGACAGGCCCGCGCCAAAGCCGCAGAATAGAAATTCCCGCTTCCTCCCTGGCCGGCCGCCGTAGGAGTCACTCAGAGTAACGGGGATGGAGGCCCCGCTGGTGTTGCCGTAACGGTCCAAGGACAGAAGCATTTTTTCCGGCGGCAGGTTTATTTTTCGGGCCAGGTGTTTCAGGATGAAGGCGTTGGGCTGGTGAAACACGGCCGCCTCAAAGTCATTTATGTCCCGCTGGTGATGATCCAGGAACTCCCGGATCAAAGCCGGAACATCGGACATGGCGAAAGAGAAAACATCGGCCCCGTTCATAAACAGATTGTAATCGGACCGGCTGTTGCCGTCAGCCCAAACTTCCGGCTCTCGTGAGGCCGCCGGCTGGCGAAAGGCCCCTGCCGGCACGATGAGGCTTTTGAAGCGCCCGCCGTCGTTTCTGAAGCCGAAATCCATGGGAGCGGCCTCTGGCGTTTTTTCAAGCAAGGCCGCCGCCCCGGCATCGCCGAACAACAGGCGCGACTTGTCGCCAGAGGCCACGACTTTGCTGGTAGTGTCGCCCACCAAGAGGAGGGCTCGGGAGGCGTTGATGTTCTTAAGTATCGACCCCGCGGCGTGAAGGCCGATCACGAAACCGGGGCAGGCCAGGTTCATATCGAAGGCCAAGCAGTCCTGGGAAAGGCCCAGCCGCTTCTGCTGGATATTGGCCGTGGCTGGCGCGAAATAATCCGGGTAGGTGACGGCGAAAAGCAGAAGCCCGATGGAAGAGGGTTCGACCTGAAGCTCCTCCAAGAGGCGCCGGGCCGCGGCGAAGGCCAAGTCCCCGGCCGTCTGGTCGGGATGAGTGTGGTAGCATTCTTTGATGCCGGTAGTGGCGCTGATTCTGTCCGCCATCTCCGGCCCGAAAACGGGATAATAGTCCTCAATCCTTACTTTTCGGGTGGGCAGGGCCGTGGTCACTCCGGCCAGCCTGACCCCTGTTAGGGCGCCGGCGATCATTATTTGATCCTTATCCTTTCAAAGTTCGTCTGTCAGGCGCGAATTTCGTCCTGAAAGAGCGCTATGTCCTCGGCCAGGTCCGGGGCTGTCAGCCGGAACCGCCGCCACAGCGAGGCCTGTTCATCGGCCTTGGGGAAATAATCCGGGAGGCCTATAATTTTCAAGGGTGCGGCCCCTTTCAACCCGGCCCGTAATTCAGCCACCGCCCCTCCCAGCCCCCCGAGCCGGCTGTGTTCCTCCACGGTCACCACCATAGGGTAGGTTTGAAAGATATTCGTCAAGGTCTCCGTGTCCAGGGGCTTTATAGTGTGAATATTATAGACCGCCGCCGAAAGACCGCGGCCGGCCAGGAGTTCCGCCGCCTTCAGGCTCTCATGAACCATGGTTCCGGTGGCCAGGACGGCCGCTTCGGTTCCTTCCCGCAAAAGCCGGGCCCGGCCGACTACCAGTTCGTATTCCTCCTGGTGGACCACCGGGCAGTTGAGGCCTCCGGTCAGGCGCAGATAGACCGGGCCTTCCAAGGCGGCGGCGGCATAGGCCATTTTAAGAGCTTCCCCGGCATCGGCCGGAGAAAGCAGGGTCAAATTGGGGATGACCCGCATGATGGCGATATCTTCAATGGCGTAATGGGTGGGCCCGGACATGCCCATGGCCAAACCGGCTGAAGCCCCGACCGCCTTGATGTTCAGCTTCATGTAGCCCAGATTATGGCGGAGCTGCTCACAGGCCCGCAAGGTCAGAAAAGTGGCGTAGGTGGTGATGAAGGCGCAATGGCCCTCCTGGGCCAAGCCGGCGGCCACAGCCACCATGTTTTGTTCGGCTATGCCCAGGTTCAGGAATTTGTCCGGGTGAAGGGCCTGAAACTTGGCCAGACCTGACAACAGGGCCAGATCGGCCGTAAGGACACGGACTTCCGGCAGGCTTTGGGCAATATCCGGCAGGGCCAGACCGAAGACGCTGCCGCGTTGGCCCAATCGGGACAGCATCCGGGCGTTGGTGGGGGTGAGTTCCATCATAAGCCGGCCGCCTCCCTTACTTCCCGCGCGGCTTGTTCATGCTGGGCCGGAGAAAGGACCGCATGGTGCCATTCCCGGACGTTTTCCATGAACGAGACGCCTTTGCCTTTGATAGTCTTGGCTATGACGGCCAAGGGCCGGTCAGCTGACGGCGGCGGCTCCAGAGCCTCTATCAATTCCCCTGGCTCGTGCCCGTCCGCCTCCCTGGTTTCCCAGCCGAAGGCGCGCAGTTTGGCCCCCAGGTCTCCCAAGGCCATTACTTCCTCGGTCGAGCCATCGTATTGCAACTGGTTCTTGTCGATTACGGCCGTCAGGTTGTCCAGCCGAAAATGGGCCGCGGCCATGAAGGCTTCCCAGTTGGAGCCCTCGTTTAGCTCCCCATCGCCCAGCAGCACGAAAATTCGGTGTCCTTGCCCGCGCCCCTTGGCGGCCAAGGCCCGGCCTAGGCCCACGCCCAAGGCCTGGCCCAGGCTGCCGCCGGCATATTCCAGGCCTTGGGCCGGCGCCCAAGTCGGGTGTCCGGCCAAGTCGCTGCCGCTTTTTTCAAAACCGGCCAATTCTTCCGGCTTAAGAAAGCCGGCTTCAGCCAGGGCCGTGTAGAGAGCCAGAACACAATGAGCCTTGCTGACCAGAAGTCGGTCCCGTTCCGGCCAGGCCGGGTTTTTGGGGTCGAGGCGCAACAGCCGGCCATAAAGGGTGGCCATTATTTCCATACAGGACAAGGCCGGCCCCAGGTGAGCCCCGTGGCGGCCCGCGCCCAGGGCCATGTCCAAGGCCGCGAGTCGCATGCGCCCGGCCATTTTTTTTAAAGCATCCGCCTCAGGTTTGGTCATGACAAGCCCCCGTCCACCCTTAGAATCTGCCCGGTTATAAAAGAGGCCCCGGTCGAGGCCAGATAGGCGACTGCTTCGGCAATTTCCCGGGGTTCTCCTGGCCGGCCCAGGCTGGCCCCGGTGAGCATGGCGGTTCTGGCCTTTTCTTCCATCAGATCCATCATGGCCGTCCGGGTTAGGCCAGGGGCCACGGCGTTGACCCGGATGCCCAAAGGGGCCAGTTCCCTCGCCGCCGTTCTGGTGGCCAGGGCCAGGGCCGCCTTGCTGCCGCCGTAGGCCGAATAGCCGGGCTCGCCGTCCAGCCCGGCCACGGAGACGATATTGACAATGGCCCCTTTCCCTCTTCGGCCCATCAACCGGGAAATCAGCCCCATAAGAATGACCGGCCCGAAGAAGTTGACCTCGAAGACCGCCCGCAAATCCCGACCGGTGGTCATCTGCAAAAGGGCGCCGTGAGCCAGGCCGGCATTATTGACCAGTATGTCCACTGGTTTTTTTTTCGCGGCCAGGGCTTGAACGACAGCCCGGATTGAAGCTTCGTCCCCAAGGTCAAAAAAAATCGGCTCCACCCATACACCGTATTTGGCGGCCGTTTTTTCGGCCCAGGCGTTGAATTCCTCGTCCGGGGCTCTAAGGCCGGCCCATATATTCGCCCCGCGGACCGCGAAAAGTTCCGCAATGGCCCGGCCTATGCCTCCGCGGGCTCCGGTTATTATGGCGTTTTCACCCCGCAATGACATAAACCTTATCCTCAATCGGTTTTAAAATCAACTCGCGGCCACCAGCCGGGAAAAAGACCGGATGAGGTCGTAGCCGTCCCAAAGGAGGCCGATATCCAGGGCCGAGCCAACCGGTACAATGCGGTCTATGCCGGTTAGCCCTTCCTTAATTACGAAATCCAGAATCAATTCCGGCGCCAATCCATAGTAGGTCACGGTCTGACACTTTTCGGTGACCAAATCTTTAAGGTCGTCCCAGCCTGTTAGGTCTATTTCATAAAAATAGCCGTAAGAACCCCTGAGCCGGTGGTCGGCCGCCGGGGGCAGCTTATTCAGGCGGGCCAGGCAAACCAGGTTGGACCACCTTTCCAGACCGGCCAGGTTCTCCGCCATTTCCACGGCATCAAGGCAGCTTCGGTTGAATTTCTCCATGGCCGCGGCGGCCGGCAGGTCGTATCTGGCCTCGGCCTCGTCCGCGACGGCCGACCAGAATTTTTCCCGGTTCGCTTTCGAGGCGTCGCGCCAGATAACCAGGCGAGGGGCCGAGCAGGCATTCTGGTCCAATAGATAAGCGTCATTATAAAAATTTCGGGCCAGGGTTTTCAAGGTCTCTCCTTCGGCCCGGCCCACGGCCGCCCCGTCTAGGACAGCGAAGGAATAGCGGTCCGGAAAGCAGATATCCAGGCAGCGGGGTTTGCACTTCATGGCCCTGATCCGGGCCACTGTTTCGTCTCCGCCCCAGATGACCCGCACATCGGCCCTGGCGCAGAAAGCCTCGGTGGCGACGTCTTCGGCCGCGTAAGAGACCAGAGCCGTGCGGGCGGCGACGGCGGGGTAAGCCCCGCTGATTTTTTTAAGAGCCCGGATTATGACCCTGGTCTGGGCGAAGGGCCGCGAGGGAACCCGGACCAGGTTGGCGTTGCCGGCCAACAGGGAGAAGATGAAGGAAAAGGCGAAATTGACCGGCACGTTGGCCGGCGCGATGTGGAAGGCCAAGCCGCGGCCCAGGCGGGCCTCCTCGGCCGGCCAGGCCTCACGGAGCTTTTTAATCCGGGCCGGGCGGCCCCAAAAAGCCAGGGCCGTGACATCAGGCAGGGCTTTGGCTTCCGGGTCCTTCATCAGTTCCCGGGACATATCGGCCACATAAGCGCAGGCTTCGTCGTCATAAACCCGTAAGGGCCTGGTCTCCAGGTCGGCCGAACCCAGAAGATAGTCAACGCCGGTCATAAGTATCGCCGCAACCCCGCGCTTCCACCCCCGGGACCCGGCCATGAATTTTAAAATAGCGTCCCAGGCGGCCGCAGGGGCAATCATCTTCGCCCAATATCTCCCCTTCGTCCTCGGTCAAGAGGATATGCCCGGGATAGCTGGTGGGCAATAGGGACATAAGCTCCAGAAGGCCCCGTTCACCCAAGCCGGCCGGCTTGAAAGCCCGGGGCTCTCTTACGACAGCTTCGGAATAGACCGAACAATGCATATGCCCTTCAGCGCATTCGACGAAAACAGAACCGAGCTGTTCGGCCATACCGTAATAGTTATGCACCCTGACCCGGCCTAAATATTTTCTGGCCGTCTCTTTGTATATGACGGCGTCCACGGCCTGGTCCTTCATTTTTTTCCAGCCGCCGCTGTGGAACAGTATCCCGTCCTTAAGGTTGAATGCTTCCCCGGCCGCGGCCAGTTCCATAAGGACATGCCGCCAGATTATGGCCGTGTAGCCGCACATCAATACCGGACCTCGGCCGTGTTTTTCCAGAAAGGCCAGTACCCGGGGACGATCCAGGCTCATATCCTCATTTAAGGCGTAAGAGGTCTCGGCGCCGAAGATGGTGAAGCCGACCAGCCCCGCGCCCCGGGCCGAAAACAGGGCCGGATCGCGCCGCACTGTTTCCGTATCCAGAAGCAAGAGGGGCAGGCGTTTGGGGCCGATGAAGGAACAGACGATGCGGGCCAGCACCTGGCTTTGGCGGCGGGCGTTGTCCTTGTCCAAAAAAATCCTTGAAACGGCTTGGCCGGTAGTGCCGGATGAGGTCATCATCCGGGTCACGTTTTCCCGGGGCACGCTCAAGAGGTCCAATTCTTTAAAGAGGCGCACCGGAAGAAAGGGCTGGTCCTCAGGCTCGGGCTCAATTCCGGGCTGGGGGGCCAGGCCTTGGGCGTCCAGAATCAGGCGGTAGGGCCGGCATTTTTCATAGTGGCCCCTAGTCAATTCGCTTAGGGCTGAACGATAAAGATTCCTTTTTTCATCCGCGGCCAGGCTGTAAGGCTCCTGGCCGGCCAAAATGTCGAGGGGCAAAGCCATAAAAAATATCTTTCAATCAGGTCAATAAGGCTGAATAAAGTATTTTGCCGGCCTCATTGCGGGGTATTTCCCTCACCGCCACGATCCGGAAGCCGGACCGGTTCAAAGCCAGCCGTTCAATAAGAAATTTTTCCACCAGGGGCCCCCGGGCCTCGTCCGTAACAAATATTGCCAGCCGGTCGTCCGCGCCGGCGCAGGCGCACTCGTGGCCGGCCTGTTTAAGCCGGGTTTCTATTTCGTCGAGGTTGACCCGGCTGCCGAAGAGCTTTAGAAATCGCTGTTTGCGGCCGACCAGGTAAAAAAAGCCGTCCGCGTCAAATTTAGCCATGTCTCCCGTGAAGAGCCGGCCTTCCCTCTCGTCGCCCTTGGCCAGATCATGGCGGTTTTCGGCATAACCCAAGGTCACGTTGGGGCCTTCATAGACCAATTCCCCGATCTCCCCCGGCCGGTCTATTGGTTTCAAGTCTTCATCGGCCAGCCAGAACCGCCCCCCGGGAATGGCCAGGCCGATGCTGGCCGGGCGGGTGAAGGCCTCGGGCCAAGGCAGCCAGGACATCCTGGCCGTGGCCTCGGTCTGCCCGTACATGACTATGAAACGCCAGCCCTTTTGGCGGCAAATGGCGCAGAATTCCAAGAGCAGATCCGGGTCCAGCCGGCCTCCGGCCTGGGTCAGGCAACGCAGAGAGGGCAGGTCCATCCGGCCGAAACGCAATTTTTTTAATATTTCATAAAAATAAGGCACCCCCCCGAAGGTGGTGGCGCCTTCCCTCCGCAGAAGCCGCCAGAAATCAGGGCTGACCGGAGAGGCCTCGGTCATGATCAGGCTCGCCCCTTGGGCCAGATGGGTGTTGAAGATGGAAAGGCCATAGGTGTAGTAGAGGGGCATGGTGCTGATGGGCCTGTCCCCCGGTTCTATGCCCAGGTATTCTATGATGGAGGCTGTATTGCTTTTCAGGTTGCCGTAGGACTGCCGGACCAGCCTGGGGCTGCCGGTGCTGCCGGAGGTGGTCAAGAGCAGGGCCAGGTCGTCATGAATCTTATAATCGGTCTTAAGGCCGGTTTCAAAGAGTGCTTGTCCGCCCAGGCGTTCGGTCAGGCGCCCGCCGGGCCAGGCGGCCAGCTTGTCTTCCGGCCCGAAGATGAAGGCCGGGCGATAAGCCGCTATCAGGTCGGCCAAAAGTTCCTGGTCTTGAGCCGGGTTGAGCAAGAGCGGGACCACGCCGGCCCGCAGGAAGCCGACATAGGCGGCCGCGGTTTCAGGATTGTTTCCGGCCAGCATAAAGACCAGGCGCCGCTCCCCCGCGGCGGCCGCCAAGGCCGCGCCTTCGGCCAGCAGCCGGGCATAGGTCAGCCTGCGGCCCGATTCATCAATCAGGGCCGTCCTGTCGGCGTAATGGTCCAGAAGCTCAAAAAAGGCCATGGCCCCGCCTACATTTCCACGCCGTATTTGCTCAACAATTCCTTGCCTTTTTCATAGGAACTTAAATCTAAAATGTCCTCGGTGTCCATCATTATGTCAAAGGCCGCTTCCAGAGCCGCTATCAACTGCATATGGCCTATGGAATCCCACTGGGGGATGGCTTGATAAGTCAAAGCGGTCAGATTGTCGCAGGCCTCCCCAAAGGCTTCGATGAAAGAGGCATTGTATTTTTCCAGGTTGTCCATGAATGGTCATTCCTTTTCCGCCCTTCACTCGCCAAGCGGCCCAACGGCCCGTAAGCCTGGCTGGCGGGAATCAAAGGCGGTTACCGCCGTCAGCGGTATTATCCTCCCGCCCGGCCAGATTAATGGTCCGGGCCGTGAGGTAAAAGGGCCTCCCCTTGCTTTCCAGGGCTATCTGGCCTAAATAGGCCCCCAAGATGCCTAAAAAAAGCATCTGCAGGCCGAAAAAAAAGCAGATCACCACCATGGTGCTGGTCCAGCCCATAACCGGCGAGCCTCTCTCTAAATAGTCCCAAAACACCTTGCCCCCCAAGGCGAAGGCCAGGACGAAGAGCCCTAAGGCGCAATAGATGGACAACATAAGAGGCCGGTGGGAATTGCTGATGACGGCGTTGAAAGCCAGGCGTATGGTCTTCTTTAAATCATAGGCGCTGCGGCCTGTGGGCCTTGCGGCGTGTTCGACGGCGATTACCCCGATATTGGAAACTATGCGGCTTACGATGGCCCCGTAAAGGCGCTCTTTTTCCTTAAACCTCCGATAGGCCAGGACCACCCGGCGGGTGATGACCGAAAAGTTGGCCGTATCCTCCCTAACTTTTAACGCCCCTTCGGATAGGGCGTTGATGAGCAGGCGGAAGGCCCGGGATCGGACATGCTTGAACCAACTATCCCGGCGCTCCAGGCGGCTGCCGAAAACGGCCTCAAAACCCCCGGCCTGGAGATGGTCGTAGATTTTTTTTATCTCCTCCGGCGGATCCTGCAAATCGCAATCCATGACCACCACCCAGTCGCCCCGGGCTTGGTCCAGCCCGGCGGAAATGGCCACATGCTGCCCGTAATTGCGCATCAGGTCAATTAGCTTCACCCGCTCGTCCCGGGCCGCCAATTCGGCCGCCGCCTCCCCCGAACCTTGCGGGCAGGCGTCGTTGACCATGATTATCTCAAAATCGGCCCAAGGCTCCAGGGCCGCCTTTAGCCGTTCATACAGAAGGGGCAGAAGGTCGGGCGCGCCGTAAACCGGGGTGACCACGCTCAGGAAAGGTTTTTTCACCCTGTTCCACCTCTCTTAAAATAATCCTCCAGGGCCTGTACCACCCTCATCAATGCTCCTTCATCCATGCCGTTCCACAGGGGCAGGCGGACCAAGCGGGCCGCCAGGTCGTCCGTCACCTTAAGGTCGCCCGAGGCCCGGCCGTAGCGCCGGCCGGCCGGCGAGGAATGGAGGGGCACGTAATGAAAAACCGCGTGGATGCCCCTGGCCCGGAAGAATTGTAGAAGCGCCGGCCTCTCTTCGGGCGAATTGACCAGTATATGATAAATGTGCCCGTTGTGGCGGGCCTCCGGGGGCACGATTGGCCGCCGCAAAAATCCCTCATCCTCCAATTCAGCCAGGCGGTCATGGTAATAATGCCAGAGTTCCAGGCGGCCGGCGGTTATTTCCTCGGCCGATTCCAACTGGGCCAGGAGAAAGGCGGCCGTGATCTCGCTGGGGAGGTAGGAGGAGCCTAGGTCCCGCCAGGTGTATTTGTCTATTTCCCCCCGCTCGAAACGGGTGCGGTCGGTGCCTTTTTCCCAAATAATCTCCGCCCGGGCCATAAGTTCCGGGTCGTTTACGGCCAGGGCCCCGCCTTCGCCGGAAATTATGTTCTTGGTCTCATGAAAGCTCAAGGCCCCCAGGCGGCCAATGGAACCCAAGGGGCGGCCCCCATAGGCGGCCCCCAAGCCCTGGGCCGCGTCTTCCACCACGTCCAGGCCCCGGGCCAGGGCCAGGTTCATTATGCCATCCATTTCAGAGGCCACCCCGCCGTAATGGACCACGGCCAAGGCTCTGGTTTTGGGGGTCAGGGCCGCGGCCAGGAGGCTTTCGTCAATATTTAAGGTGTCCGGGCGGATATCCACGAAAACCGGCACGCCCCCGCGCAGGACGAAGGCGTTGGCCGTGGAGACGAAGGTGAAGGAAGGCATTATGACTTCATCGCCCGGCCGGATGTCCAAGAGCAAGGCCGCCATTTCCAGGGCCGCGGTGCCGGAATGGGTGAGGAGCACGGCCGCCGAGCCCAGGGCTTCCCGAAGCCGCGCCTGGCACTTTTGGGTGAAGGGGCCGTTGCCGGCCAGGCGGCCTTCGGCATGGGCCCGGACCATGTATTCCAGTTCCCGGCCGGACATATAGGGCCTGTTGAAGGGGAGGCCGCGTTTCGTTAAAGAAGGCCCCGTTCCGCTGGTCATTTTTTTTCTCTTATAGGCTTTATCCGGACCTTATCTCCGGCCCTACGGTGCTTTCAGGTTTCTTTTTGGTTTAGGGTGTCCGGAGGAGTTTTAGGTGTAGAGATTTTTTTCTCAGAAACAACGCTGACGAAGCAAGTGATTATGCCCAATAAGGTGCCACCCCCGAAAATAGTGCCTACAAGGGCTTGACCATTAAGAACTAGGAGAGTGCTGGCTGACAGTCCTAGAGCGGCAATGAAGGCGGCGACCCATAAGCTGGTTTTGGCCAAATACGCCTCCACCGCCTGGGATTTTTCAGCCAATTCTATTTTATGGGCCAGGGCTCGTTCCGCCATTTTGAGTACCCTTTCCGGGCCGTCCGGCAAAATTTCAGCCAATTTTTGCATCTCGGCGGCCGGCGGGATGGGGCTTATGATTTGCAAATCCTGCAGTTCAACGACCAAACGTCCATCTTCCGCTGGCTTGACTTCAAATCGGCGGCTGGTCTGTCGTGAAGTATTGTCGGCCTGGTCAGCGGCCATGGATACAACTGTTCATGGCGTTTCGCAACTCATCCCCTGCCTCGACCCAGGATTCCCGAACCAAGAGGCCGGCGCTGAACAGCAATTCCGGGTGCTCCTCCGGCCGAGGGCGCGCACCTGAATGGGCCGCCCCTGGTTTTCGAACCCGATGATGGAGGTAGACCCGACCGCGTAAATCCAAAAGGCGGGCGCAGCTAATAATTATATGCCGCCAGACTTTTAGTAAGGCCCCGAGCATTGCTTGTCTCCTTAACGTTAACGGTAAGGGCCGAAAGTAAAGATATTTTAACCCAAAATTGCTCTTGCGGCAAGCGATAAGGTGCTTGCGGATTCAATTGACGCACACCGCTTTACCCGCAATTCGACTATCTTTCACGGTAAATGAGGCTGCCCTGTCCATTCCGTTTGGGCGATGTTGACAGCTATACTTGGGAGGCGTATAAAGATAATAAAGAATCTAAATATTTCTTGAGGTGGAAAGATGAACTTAGCAAAAGTATCAGCCAACGGTCAAGTGACGGTTCCCGTCGATATCCGGAAGAAGTTGCGCCTTAAGGAAGGCGACAAATTGTTATTTATTGAGCGCAACGGTGAAATTGTGATCAACAATGCTTCCGTTGCGGCCATTGTCCGGGCACAGGCCGCCTTTGCCGGAGCGGCCAAGAGTTTCGGAGTGGCGAATGATGAGGATGTGCAGAGCCTGGTTGACGAAGTCCGTTACGGGACCAGCAAATAAGCATGAGGGTGATGGCCGATACGAATATCATTATTTCCGCCCTACTTTACCCAATGTCCCTACCGGCAAAGGCTTTGATGTATATCGCCAGCCGCCATGACTTAGTGCTGTGTGACCATATCGTGGCAGAAATTAATGACGTGGTTTCGCGCAAACGGCCTGACTTGTTGAGTGACGTTGACGTGCTTTTGACTCAGCTCCCGCATGAACTGGTTGTTGCCCCCAAAAAGCCAAATAAGCTCATTAATGACCCCAAGGATCAACCTATCCTGAACGCTGCCATCATAGCCGGAGTAGATGTCATTATGAGCGGCGACAAACATTTTCTGAATCTGGCTCTGGAGCGCCAAAAATTATGTCGCCAACTGAGTTTTGGCAATTGGAACAATCATAAAATGAATATCAGATCGGGCGAACACATGGGCTCGCCCCTACAAAAAACATTAAAAACAACGTAAAGAAGGCCCGGTTCCGCCGGCCATCACTCTTCCTGTTCCGGCTTCATACGGGCGTCATCTTCGCCCGCCTTCACGGCTGGCGGCAGGTGAATTTTATAGGCCGGGTGGTCCGCGGCCAGGGTATAGCCCTCTCTTCTCATAAAGCGCTTCAAGATTATTTCATGGTGGGGGTTCTCCCAGGCTAGGGCCCAAAGATCAAATTTCGGGCTCACCATCAGCACCAGGGGCAACCGCCCTT